>JABLTO010028994.1_pt1 | contig 59997 bp, 60 predicted proteins | sample 7160091 | NCBI WGS metagenome assembly JABLTO01 (sample SAMN14651225, study PRJNA627086) | human gut metagenome | isolation source: feces | host: Homo sapiens
GTGCTTGCGCCTATGGCGCGGCCAGCACCTCATGCAGGGAAAGCCTTGCTACGCAAGCGCCTTTTGCGGATTTGCCGCACACCCCCCAGGGGGCCCTCTCTTGCCCCTGCGGGGCAATTCACCTTGTGTCGCCAAATCCGAATAAAGCCATAAGGGGCTGCGGCCCCTTATCAACCCCTGGGTTTTTCGACAGTCTCTATTTCGTGGGGCGGCATATGGTGCATACAGGGCAAAAAAATGTGACAATGTTGCGAAGTGCGGTACTAACGAAATATTTTATGCTAAAATTTTAATTATGATGAAATTCGACCAGCGATACGAGAAATACAAAGCCCCCTTTGGCGCGGTGGAAGCGGGCAGCTCGGTGCGCTTCTTTATGGAAACCGACAGGGACGACAGTAAAATAACACTCAGGCTCTGGGTAGATGGCCGGGAAGAGCTGATTTCAGGCGCCCGGGAAGAGGGCGGCGTAAGCTTTACCTATACCCCGGCCCACAGCGGTATCGTATGGTACTATTTTCTGATTGACGGCCCGGAAGGCAGGCGGTATTACAGCGGTACAGAGGGCGAGGGAAGCATATACACAGAGCAGCCGGATTCCTACCAGCTGACGGTCTACGACCCCTATGAAACGCCGGATTGGTTTAAAAATACTATCGTTTACCAGATATTTCCGGACAGGTTTAGAAGGCCAGGTGAAATACTCGGTATAGAGGAGCATACGCGGCTCTTCGGCGCGCCGAGGATACATGAAAGCTGGGGTGACGAGCCGGACTACCTGCCGGTAAACGGGCAAAGGTACTATGTGCCGGAGGATTTTTTCGGCGGCAACCTGTACGGCGTAAAGGAAAAACTGCCCTATTTAAAATCACTGGGCGTGGGGTGCATATACCTCAACCCCATATTCCTTTCCTCCACCAACCACCGCTACAACACGGCGGATTACATGACTGTTGATCCCATGCTTGGGGGAGACAGTGCGTTAGCCGAGCTTGCGGCGGCCGCTAAGGAATACGGCATACGGCTCATGCTGGACGGCGTGTTCTCACATACCGGCAGCGAAAGCGTTTATTTCAAGGAGGCTCAGAGCAATCCCCATTCCCCCTGCCGGGACTGGTACGATTTTACCGAGTACCCTGACAAATACCGCTGCTGGTGGGGCTTTGAGACGCTGCCCGAGGTGAAGGAGCTTACCCCTTCATACATGGAATTCATAGGCGGCGTCATGGAAAAATATGCCAAAATGGGAATAACCTCATGGCGGCTGGACGTGGCGGATGAGCTGCCGGACGGATTTATAGAATTCCTGCGCAAAAAGCTCAAGAGCATAGATCCCGATGGGGTGCTCTTAGGCGAGGTGTGGGAGGAGGCCACCAATAAGCACAGTATGGGCGGCCGGCGTAAATATGTGGACGGCCATGAGCTGGACAGCGTGATGGATTACCCCTTCCGCAGGCTGCTTATGGATTTCTTCCTCGGAAGGACTGACGGCGAAGGGCTGGCAATGGGCCTGCTCCGGCTTATGGAGAACTACCCGCCGCAGTTTTACGAAAGCCTTCTCAATCTCATGGGCAGCCACGATGTCGTCAGGGCCATAACCGCGCTTGCGGGGGCGCCTGACAGGGATTCCCTTACGAGAGAGCAGCAGGCGGCCTATTCCCCCACTATAGAGCAGCTGAAGGCGGGCAGAAAGCGCTTCATGGCGGCGGCCGCGGTACAGTATATGATGCCCGGCGCCCCCTGCCTCTACTACGGCGACGAGGCGGGGCTTACAGGCATGGCGGACCCCTTCAACCGGGGCACATACCCATGGGGTCAAGAGGATACAGAGCTTATCGCATATTTCCAAAAGCTGGGAGAGCTGCATAAACGCGCCAAAGGCGGCTGCGCCTTCGCGGGGCGCGGCGATGTATTCGCGCTGTACCGGCCGGAGGTCATATGCATGGTAAACAGGAGCTGCGAGGCGGTAACGGCCTGCTTTGCGGATAAGGATTTTTGCGGCAATATCAGGGCCGAGCTGGAAAACGGCTGTATAGAAAGGGAGCTGCCCCCATACGGCGCGGCGATACTTATAAAAGGACAAGAGGAGCGGGCATAATATGTTCAACAGGTGGTTTCAGGGAAGATACGGCGTGGATCAGCTCAGCAGGGCGCTGATAATCGCGAGCCTTATAGTATCCGTGATATCCTGGTTTTTCGGCAGGGCGCCGGCAGGGGTGTACTACGCGCTGCGCGGCATAACGCTGGCGCTTATCGCCTTTGCGCTTTTCCGTATGCTTAGCCGAAACTTTTACGCCCGGCAGCAGGAGCTGGCCCGGTATATGAACATGGAGCGCAGCGTGCGCAACTGGTGGCAGACGCTGCGCATTCGCCGGCAGAACTTTGTAAACGTACAGAAGGAAAAGAAAAAATACAAATACCTCACCTGCCCCCAGTGTATGCAGAAGCTCCGGGTACCCAAGGGCAAGGGCAGGATAAGAGTTACCTGCTCCAAGTGCGGCAACAGGTTCGAGGCAAAGAGCTGAAAACGCCCTGTCATATTCTACCTGAATAGCGCCTCCATACAGGCGGCAAACTAAGGCTGACTACGAAACAGGAGGTACTTAAGAATGTCAAAGGCAAAGAGCCAGACCATCGGCTGCAAGGTCACAAGCTGCGCATACAACATGAGCGGATGCGACTGCGGGCTGGAACGCATCGAGGTTGAGCCTATGTGCGGCTGCCATACCGGCAACCCCGCAGATGAGAGCCTGTGCGGAAGCTATAAGTGCAGGGACTGAAAGTAGGCAGACAACAAGGCGCGGGTTCGCGCCTTTTTTATGCAGCGAGGTATTATGCGGATTTCCGTACCGCAAGGGAAGCACTGTCCTTGGACGTTAGGCAGTGTACCTTTCCCTGCTGCCATTGACAGACCGTCAGGCCAAAATCATAGAGATATAAGCAGATTTCATATCTTGTTATAGGGACAGGCGTAGGATATAATATAGGGCAAAGGAGGGTGAGGCGAATGACTAACGAAGAAAAGATACTTGAAATGCTGGCAAGTATACAGACCGACATGAACGGCATGAAGACCGACATGAACGGCATGAAGGCTGACATAAATGGTATGCAGGCCGACATGAACGGCATGAAGGCCGATATGAATGACATGAAGGCTGACATGAACGGTATGAAGGCCGATATGAACGGCATGAAGGCTGACATGAGCGGCATGAAGGCCGATATGAACGGCATGAAGGCCGACATGAACGGCATGAAGGCCGACATCGGTGAACTTAAGGCAGATGTGAGCAACCTTAAGACGGAAGCTATCAAGACCAACCTGCGCATCGAAAACGAGATAATTCCTAAGCTCAAGGTTTTAGCCGAGGGTCACGCCATGCTCTCTGAAACGCTTGCCCCAAAGAGCAAAGTAGACGAGCTGCAAAGCGATGTGGAACTGCTCAAGATAGTCGTTAAAAACCTCAACTCCGAAGTTCAGCAGCTTAAGAAAGCTCAGTGATATAGATAAATAAAAAAACGGCTCCAGGGCCGCTTTTTTATTTCCGTCATTTCTCGTCTCGCTGGGCAATGGCGCGCTTTTCCTCCAGCCGATTATTCACCCATTCCTCAATAAGGGTATACAGCACCGCCATTATGGGCACGCAGAGTATGGCGCCCATTAGTCCGAAGAGGCGGGCGCCGAACAGCACCGCTATCATCACCCACAATCCGGATATGCCCACTGCGTTTCCAACCACCTTGGGATATATGAGGTTGCCCTCTATTTGCTGTATGGCCAGCACGAACACTATGAACCACAGGGCGCGGGGAGGGTCCACAACGAATATTATGGAGAGGCCTATTGCGCCTGATACCCATGGGCCCACTATGGGCACCATCTGGGAAGCCCCTACTATAACGCTTATCAGCACTGCAAAGGGGAAGCCCAGTATCTGCATCCCCATGAAGCACATCATGCCGAGTATGAAGCACTCTATGAGCATACCGTATACATAGTTGTGCAGCGATTTATTGGTGCGGGCGCATACATCCAATATTCTGGCAGCATGCTGCTCGTTGAACACGGCTTTTATGAACTTGCGGCACTGGCACAGCAGGTTTTCCTTGTTCGCGAGGGCGTATATGCTGATTATCAGCGCAAAGAGCATATCCACGACCACGCCCACGGTGCTTACGGTAAAGCGCAGCAGGCCGGAGGCGAGACCGCTTATGAAGCCGTCCAGCTTGTCCAATATGTCCTCGGACACCTGGCGAACCTTTACGGCTATGTCATCGTTGAGGTTCAGCCTTTCCCATACGTCGGTGCCCCATTTAATCAGGCTCTTGGAGTAGGAATCGTAGTTTTCCGCCAGGGATTTTATGCTGTCGACCAGCTTGGGACCTACTATCACTATCAGCACCGTGATTATGGAAAGCACGAACAGCATCGCCATCACCACGCATATTACCCGCTTGAGCTTTGAGGCGCGCCATTTTGAAAACAGCCTGTTTTCCAGAAAGCACATGGGCATATTGGCTATGAAGCTTATGGCCATAGCTATGAATATGGGGCTGATGGCGTCGAAAAAGCCCCCGACTGAGCTTTTTACGGCGGTCAGGTTTTCGATTATCTCATATAATATGACGCCGAAGGCCACTATAAAAATGTATCTTCTCGAGGACTTCCAAAGTCCCTCCATATCCTGCTTATCCTTCAATGGAACCCTCCGAAGCTGATTTTTTGAGAGCCTCCTGCTTCGCCTCGCGGTCGAATTTTTCCGCGAGCAGCTTGGCGGAGATGTAGGCGGAAATGGCGTCTATCGCCATGCGGTTCCTGCCGCCCCGCATTACGGCAAAGTCGGCCTCCCGAATGTATTTGCTTATGTATTCCTCGTACATGGGCTTTACGGTCGCCATGTACTGCTCGGCTATGTTTTCTATGGAGCGTCCGCGAACCCGTATATCCCGCTTTATGCGGCGGAGCAGGCACACGTCTATATCCACGTGCATGTAGACCTTCAGGCTCATGAGGTCGGTTATGCGCTTATCGCGGAACATGTGTATGCCCTCGAGTATGAGCACGTCCATGGGCTGTATGAGCTCGTCGCTGTCCGCCCGCATATGCCTGGCATAGTCGTAGCCCTTTCTGGTTATGGGAAGGCCGCCTTGCAGACGCTGTATGTCGGCATAAAGCTGGTCAAAGTCAAATATATCCGGCTCGTCGTAGTTTATATGTACCCGCTCCTCAAAGGGCAGGTCGGAATGGTCCCTGTAATAGCAGTCCAGGCCGATTATTGCCGAGGTGCAGGTAAGGGAGTCCTCTATTTCCTTCGCAAGGGTGCTCTTGCCGCTGCCGCTGGCGCCGCATATGCCGACGATTATCATGCTTTAGATATTCCCCCGATCGTGCTTTTTTATCATTATAACCCCGAGCGGGACATTTTGATAGACGCAAAATCCAAAATTGCCCTGAAAATGCAGAAGGACACGCTCCCTTGCGGGTTTACGATTTGTTTGATTTTGCGTTATAATATTTGTGCTATAATATTTCAGACAGTATTTTATATTTTGGATATCCGGGAGACGCTGGCAGATGAAAAAAAGCCGAGGCTTATCAAACATAAAGACCATACTGCAAAACGCATTCAGGCGGCTGGGGCTTTCCCTACGGCGCTTCGGCAGGCGCGGCGGCATAGGCGGGGCCATAGGGCGGCTCGCGCTGGGCGTAAAGCGCCGGGATAAGCGCACCATAACGTCGCTGTGCGCATTTTTGGGCTGCCTCGTGCTGCTCATAGCGGGCATATCCGTAATATCCGCCAACCGGCCTCAGCAGAGTATGCAGGGCGTAATAACCTCCTCCGCCGGCATAGTAGACCTTACAGGCGACTATGAGAATGTTCAGGCGGACAGGGAGGCAAAGGAGCTTGCGGCTGGGCCTACCCCCAAGCCGCTGTATTTCCAGCAGGGCTTTGAGGATGAGAACATAGCCGAGATACAGCAGAGGCTTATGGACCTCGGCTATATGGACAACGACGAGCCCACCAACTACTACGGCCCCAACACGAAGGAGGCGGTGGAAATATTCCAGCGCCAGCACGGCGTTACGGTGACGGGCGTGGTGGACAGGGCGACCTACGAGAAGCTGTTCTCCGACGAGGCGCTCACATACATGGCGGATCTGGGCATAAGCGGCTCCGACGTGGAGGATATACAGTCGAGGCTGCGGGAGCTTGACTATCTCGATAAGGTCACGGGCTACTTCGGCGAGGAGACCGAGAAGGCGGTCATAGAGTTCCAGAAGAACAACCGCCTCAGCGTGGACGGCAAGGTGGGGACCCAGACCCGCGAAATGCTATACAGCGAGGACGCGGTGCCAAAGAGCCTGAAGTACGGCGAAAAGAGCGACGATGTGCTTCGCTATCAGAAGCGGCTCAACAAGCTGGGCTACCTTTCCAGTACGCCGGACGGTACATTTGGAAAGGACACCGTGAACGCGGTCAAGAGCTTCCAGCGGCAGAACGGCCTTACGGTGGACGGCTACATAGGCCCCTCCACTAAGGAGCTGCTCATGAGCAGGAACGCCAAGGCCAGCGTAATATCATTGGGCGAGACCAGCAGCAACGTAACAAAAATTCAGAAGCGGCTAAAGGAGCTTGGTTACCTCAAGAGCAGCGCCACGGGATACTTCGGAACCTCAACCGAGTCTGCCGTATCGGCCTTCCAGAAGCGCAACAAGCTCAGCTCCGACGGCAAGGTAGGCAAGGGCACCATGGCCGCGCTGTTCTCCAGCAAGGCCAAGAAGGCGCCAAGCAACTACAAGCCCTCCTCGGGCGGCTCGTCCTCATCAGGCAGCTCGTCCGGCGGCGGCACCGGCGCGCTTACCGGCACCATGGGCAGCGTTGACAGGTTCATTTCCGCGGCCCAGAGCAAGATAGGCTGCCGGTACTCAAAGGGCGGCAAGGGGCCGGATAAGTTCGACTGCTCGGGCTTTGTATACTGGTGTCTGAGGCAGGCGGGCGTGAACCAGAAGTACCTCACCTCCTCCGGCTGGCGCAGCGTATCGGGCTATACTAAGGTCACCTCCCTATCCTCCCTGCAAAGGGGTGATATAATCGTATTCCGCGGCCACGTGGGAATAGCTATGGGCGACGGGACGATGATAGACGCCTCCAGCGGCAACAGCAGGGTAATACACAGGAGCTGCATGGGCGACTGGTCCAGGCGCAACTTCATCTGCGCGTGGAGGATATTCTGATAACGGACATAAAAAAAGTGGCGTTCAGCCACTTTTTTTGATATCCGTCTTTATTCCACCGTTACCGATTTGGCAAGGTTCCTCGGCTTGTCGATATCGCAGCCCTTGAGCAGAGCCACGTAATAGGCGAAGAGCTGTAGGGGCAGTATGGCCAGCGAGGGCAGAACAAAGGGATCGGTCTTGGGTATCCACATGACCTGATCGGCGGTTTCCTCTACGCCGGGAGTGCCCTCAGTGGCAAGCGCCAGCACTACTGCGCCCCGGGCCTTTACCTCGCGCATGTTGCTTATCATCTTTTCGGTCAGGGGGCTGTAGGTGCAGAGGGCCACTACTAGGGAGCCGGGCTCTATCAGGGAGATAGTGCCGTGCTTCAGTTCGCCCGCAGGATACGCCTCGGAGAATATGTAGGATATCTCCTTGAGCTTGAGGGAGCCCTCCAGCGCCAGAGCGTGGTCTATGTTGCGGCCTATGAAGTATATGTTGCGGCAGCTGAAATGGAGCGACGCAAGGTACTTGATATGGTCCGACTTTTCGAGAAGGCCGCGCATAAGGCCGGGCAGCTCCTCTATGGCGTTCAGACAGTCCTTAAGCTCGCTGTCGCTTACCATATGGCGGCAATGTCCCATGTACAGGGCAAGCAGATAGCATACGGAAAGCTGTGCGCTGTAAGCCTTGGTGGTGGCCACGGCTATCTCGGGGCCGGCCCAGGTATATATGACATCCTCGCTCTCGTTGGCGATGGTGCTGCCCACTACGTTTACTATGGACAGCACATGGGCGCCCCGGGACTTTGCCTCGCGCAGGGCAAAGAGGGTATCTATGGTCTCGCCGGACTGGCTTATGACTATGGCTATGGTCCTGTCAGTCACTATGGGATTGGAATAGCGGAACTCCGATGCCAGCTCCACCGTGACGGGTATGCGGGTGTAACGCTCGATGTAGTGCTTCGCCACCTGGCCTACGTAGCTTGCGGAGCCGCAGGCCACTATGAATATCCTGTCGCAGGCCCGTATGTCCTCCGCCGATATATGGGAAAGGCCGAGGTCTATGGCGCCCTCCTTTATACGGGGGCGGACGGTGTTGCGTATCACGTCGGGCTGCTCCATTATCTCCTTGAGCATGAAGTGGGGATATCCGCCCTTTTCGGCGGCGTCAGCGTCCCATTGGATATGCTCTATGTTTTTGTGCAGCTCCTCGCCGTAGCGGTTGTATATCTTCACGCTGCCTGCGGTAAGCACAGCCATGTCATATTCGTCAAGGCGTATCACCTGGCGGGTGTGCCTGAGTATTGCAGGCACGTCTGAGGCGATGAAGTTTTCCCCCTTACCCACGCCGACTATAAGCGGGCTGTCCTTGCGCACGGCATAAAGGGTATCCGGGTGATCGGCGAAGATTATGCCCAGGGCGAACGCGCCGGAGATGAGGCTAAGGGCCTCCCGTGTGGCGGCCTCGGGGCCGTCCTCGCGGTTGCTCCTGTAAAGGTGCTCCACAAGGTTTGCGGCTATCTCCGTATCAGTCTCGGACATGAAGGAATAGCCCTGCTCGGTAAGAAAATCACGGAGCTCTATGTAGTTTTCCACTATGCCGTTGTGAACCAGAGCCACATCGCCGTGCTGGCTGAGATGGGGGTGGGCGTTTACGTCGTTGGGCTCCCCGTGGGTTGCCCAGCGGGTATGGCCTATGCCGAGGCAGCCGGGCAGGGCTCTGCCGCCGTCCGTCATTTCCTCCAGCACGCTCAGCCTGCCCTTGGCCTTCACGACGCTAAGCTTATTGCCGTCTGCAATGGCTATGCCTGAGGAGTCATAGCCGCGGTATTCAAGCTTTTTGAGGGCCTCCAGTATGAGGGGCGCGGCCTGCTTGGGGCCTATATAGCCTACTATTCCACACATTGATAAACTGTTTCTCCTTTGATGAATTAGTCCCAGAGCTTTTCGGAGTATACGCCCTGAGCCTTGATCTTCGCTATGCTCTCCATAACCGCGGACTTATCCTCCTTGTATGTCACGCCGAACCATCGGTCGGGGCTTTCCTCGACCTTTACCCGCACCCTGCCCTCAGACATAAGGGTCTGCACAGCGTTGGGCAGCAGATCCTCATATTTGGCGGGGTTCTCCTTTATGCCCGCTTCGAAATTGGCTTTGAATACATCCTCCAGCATGGGAAGGATATCCGGCTTGAAGCCCCAGCAGTTCATGGAGACGGGGGTGCCCTCCGGAAGCTCGATGAAGGTTTTGCCATCGTCCTCTGTAAAAGCGCCGCCGTGCTCCCGCTTGAATATCCTGCGCCGCTCCACTATGTGGGTGAGGAAGCCTTCATCGTCCACCTCGCATATGCCCCGGGCTACGCTGCCGTTTTCGGTGAGGGTATTTTCCAGCTTATAGCCTATCATCAGCTGCTCGTCTGAGGGCGTGTCTCCGGCGAGGAATTCGTAAAGCTGCTTATAAGCGGCAGGGCCATAGTAGTCGTCGGAATTAATGACGGCGAAGGGTCTGCCGCCGATCTCGTCTCTTGCACAGAGCAGGGCATGGGTGGTGCCGAGGGGCTTTGTGCGGCCCTCTGGAGCCTTCAGGCCATGGGGCAGCTTATTCATCTCCTGAAACGCGCACTTGACGTTGGCGCGCCGGGATATCCTGCTGCCGATGGCATCCATGAAGTCCTGCTCAATCTCATGCTTGATTATGAACACAAGGTCGTGGAAGCCGGCGCGTATTGCGTCGTAGATTGAAAAGTCGATTATCAGGTTACCCGCGGCATCGATGGGGTCGATCTGCTTTAGCCCGCCGTAGCGGCTGCCCATGCCAGCGGCAAGCAATACGAGTACAGGCTGTTTTTTCATTTGAAATGTTCACCTCCGTATGCTTAGTTTTTACATATTGGAAATATGCATTAATGCAGGTGTATCTCCCGCCCGAAGGAGCGGGGCGCTGCGTATTTTTTGACTATATCGGTTATGGTGCTTTCGCTCATGCCCGGGACATGCTTCATGGCGGGAAGCAGCCGCTTCATGGAGTTGTCGTCCACAAGGCCAACCAGCTCCAGGAGCATTTTGGTGGCTCCTTCGGCTGTGGGCGTCTCGTCGAACACCGCCTCTATGCTTTCGTTGAGTATGCGAAGCTCAATTATACGGGTATCCGGCGTTTCGAGGAAGCTGGTGAACAGCGTAATGCAGGCTTCGTTTTCACCTGCGGACCATATTCCCCGGGTGGAGACCAAATGCTGCTCCTCCTTCATTATAAAGACGGAATCCGTAAAACCTCCGTCCATATCTATGTATACCGTATTGCGTTCGCACTGCTCGTAAAATGTGACCGCCAGGCCCTTTTCCGTTGAGCTGAAGCGTATTATGTCCGCACCCTTGCTGTAGCAGCCGTGAACGTTTTGCAGCGGCTGCGGGAAAAGGGAGCCGTAGTTGTCGAAAAGGCGGAACTCCCTGCCGTCAAGCAAGCTGCGTATCTTATTGAAGGCGATTTTGTCCGTTCCGAGCCCCTTCCTTTCAGGCTCGGGAGAAAACACCAGCTTGGCGAGATACGCCTTCAGGCTGTCATAGCCTGGAGGGTAAGGCGCGAGCTCCCTGTCGGAGCAGGCCCAGAAGCAGGAATCAAGCAGCTGCATTAGGGACGTCTTGGCGAAGAGCTGTGTGCTGCCGGAGTATATTACAGCCACAGCATCGTACTGTGGGAATATTACCGCATACTGACCGAAAGCGCCATTGAACTGGTAAGCCCCGCCGCCGCTCATCCATATCTGGTAGCCGTAGCCGTGCCTCATTTCGCCGTTTGGAGTGGGTATCTGGGGCGAGGTAGCGGCGTCTATCCACTCTTCGGAGAGGAGCCGCCGTCCATTCCATACCCCCCTGTTTAAATACAGCTGGGCTATCTTGGCAAGGTCTTCTATGCAGAGGTTCAGCCCCCAGCCTCCCTTTTCCATGCCCTTGGGGCATGTCTCCCAGTGGTGGCTGCGTATGTCCAGCGGCTCATACAGCCTGGGGGTGAGGAATTCGGTAAGGCTCATGCCCGTCTTTTTTCTCAGTACGGCTGAGAGCATATAGGTATTGAGCGAATTGTATTCAAACTGGGTGCCCGGCTCGAACTTGGGTACGGATTCCATGAACATCTTTACCCAGTCCTCGTCCAGAGCGCTGCCCACCTCGTTGAAGCGGACCCCTGTGCTCATGGTGAGGAGGTGCCGTACCGTCAGCATTTTCGACCACTTGTTTGCGGGCTTGCCGGCATAGCCGGGGAATATGTCCTCCAGGCGCTCGTCTATATCCATGAGCCCCTCGTCCACAGCCATACCTATGGCGGTAGAGGTGACGCTCTTGCTGGCAGAGTACAGCATATGGGGGATTTCAGGCCGATACGGGGCGTAATATCCCTCGGCGAAGACCTTGCCGTGGCGCAGCAGCATTGCGGAATGTATGCCCAGCTCGGCGGTATTATCGGAAAGGTTCCTGAAGAACCGCTCCACTACCGTGCTGGAAAGGCCCGCCTCCTCAGGGGTGCAGCGAGGCAGGGATTCCCTTGCGGACAGAAGGGGAAGGCTCCCCATCTGACGCGTGTAGCCGTAGGCGGGTATGCCATCCATGTCCCTTTTAAGCATTTTGATGAGCAGCTCAAGGCTGCGCATCTGAATGGTAATGTCCATTTTTCCTCCGGATATTGAGCCTTGACAGGCTTATTCCTGAAGTATTTTATGGTGCTTGGCTTCCCCTTATACCGCCGGGTCAGGATTGGGCTCCCCTGCCATGGGGATATTGCGTCCGGTGCGGTCAACGTAGAAGGCGGCGTTGGCGGCGTAGATATAGGGGTTGAGCCAAAGGTCTCCTATGCCGCAGGTCAGCGCGCTGAGTATGCCCCAGCCTATGAAGGACAGGTGAAGGCAGAACAGCCGCCACTTGTTGCCCGCCATAAGCTCCTTGCTCATGTTTACCGCCTCGCGAATGCCCAGGTTGGGATTTTCCGCCATAAGATAGGGGGCAAGGCAGTAGCGGTAGGCGGCTATAATGCCGGGCACGATAAACAGCAGCGACCAGAGCCATATAAACAGCGCCATAAAGAGGTTGAGACCCATCGCCTTAAGGAATATATCGAAGCGGGAGAATATGACGGATACTTCACCCTGACGGTTCTCAGCCACAAGGTCTATGTAATACTTGTTAAGGCCCATTTCCAGCGCCCCTGAGAACAGCAGTACGACTATGCTCAGCACAAGGGCTATAAGTGATCCAAAGAGACTTGTCTCTGTATCCGCCGCCGCGACCCCGGCAAGGAAATCGTTATAATTGCCGGCGAAGAGCATATCAAAGTCCATATGGCCCATATTTTTTGCAAGGTTGTATATGCTGCTCATGCCGCATATGAGGCTGAATATAAAGGTTACCAAAACAGATCTGCCCCAGTGGCCCCTGAGCTTATCTCGGGCTATACGGCGAAATTCGCTTGCAGTAAACATAACAAGAAAACCTCCTGAAATGAAATAAAAAAATGAGTAAAATCAAAAGCGGGGGCGGGTGCCGCGCAGGAGTTACGCAAAAGAGCGGCAGCCGGCGCCCCCTGTAAAGCCAAGTTTGCCTAAGTATCAGTCGTCTATCCTGCAGCCGGAGCAGCCCTCGCAGCTCTCCGCATCGCAGTCCAGGCGGGCATCAACTATCTTGGAGAGGATATCCATCTTGTCCTCATCGGCAGGGAGGAATTCCTCGTATTCGCCGTTTACCTGAATACGGAAGACGAACAGATCCCGTTCATCGTCATCAACTGCTGCAGGGTCTATCATTACGGCGTACTCCTCGTTCTCATAGTCGAAGTAATCAACTACCTCAAGCTCTATCTCGTTGCCTTCTTCGTCGTTGAATACCACTATATCCTTATCCAGATCTTCCATATTAAAAATCTCCTTTAAAAAAATCTCCATATTACTGGTAAGCATATTTTACCTCATGGCGGCTTTTACCGCAAGCTAATAGAGAGATAATTGACATCGTGTTTACATTATACAAAAAGAGCCGCCTGCTTGCTCAGGCGGCCCTGTGAATATGTATATGGAGTTTTATCGGAAAGACCGGGAAGAAAGCTTTGTATAAAGCCTATGGTTTTCTGTGTGCTGCTATCGCCTCCCCTCTGAGTGGCAACCTATGGGACTTATCGGAGGGGGGACGCCCGGCTTCGGTGAATTTACCGGGTAGGTATTGTTGCGTGTTGCTGTCATTGGGCTGTTATTGCGCCTCCTTTCCTTGAAGTGATTATATAATACCAGGGAGGTGTGGCGGAAGTTTGGCCCAAAGTTATACTCTTGTGGCGGTTCTATTAACGGTTTTCGGATTTTTATTTAAGCTTCTGTGAACCGGCGGGGGCGACGTCGAATACTGTCAGGGTATCGCCGTCTACGCTGAAGCGCACGTCAAAGCCGGAAAACTCAAAGCCGTACTGCTCCCCGTCCTGCTGGTATGCGGGCCGCGGATCCTGGGAAAGGGCGGAAAGCAGCGCCTCCCGCTTGTCAGCGGGAAGGGCAATAAGCAGCTCCTCTGGAAAGGCCACCTGAAGGTTCTTTTCAAGTTTTTCTCCGGCAAAGCCGTCCTTTGCCTCCGGGTGGCTGTCGGTAAATGAAAGATATGGCTTTATATCGTATATGGGGGTGCCGTCCATAAGATCCGCTCCCTCCACTGTGAGCACATGGCCGAGGCCGGGACGGTTTTCCATGGATACCAGCTTTACCGAGGACAGCCCTATGGGGTTGGGGCGGTAGGGGGAACGGGTGGCAAATACCCCCATACGGGTGTTGCCGCCAAGGCGGGGAGGCTTTACGGTTGGACGCCAGCCCTGGCGTTCCACCATGGAAAAGCCCCATATGAGCCACAGGTGGGAGTAGCCCTCGATGCCCCGGAGGGCGTTGGCGTCCCGGTATTCAGGCTCAAATACCACGGTGGAAAGCTGTCCGCCCCCTAGGCTGCTCTGCCGGGGTATGCCGAATTTCTGCGTAAAGTCGCTCTTTATGCGGGCTATGACCTTTAATGTGAAGGTGTCGGCCATGGCTTACTTTTCAGCCCCGGGAAGCTCTGAGGTGCAGTGGGGGCAGCGGGTAGCCTCATCGGGTATTACGCTGAGGCAGTAGGGGCACTTGCGGGGCTCCTTCTTTTCCTCGGGCTTTTTTACCATATCGTGCAGCTTGTTCATGGACTTGACAAGCAGAAAAAGCACGAAGGCTATTATTATAAAGTTCAGCACTGAGGTTATGAATGCGCCGTAGGCTATGGAAGCCCCGCCGATGTTCAGGGCTTTATCGCTGAAGTTCTGCCCTGCAAGTATGCCTATGACGGGGGAGATTATGTCGTTTACCAGGGAATCCACTATGCCCTTGAACGCGCCGCCTATGATGACGCCCACGGCAAGGTCCATGACGTTGCCGCGCATGGCGAACTCTTTGAATTCAGCAAGAAACTTCTTCATATAAAAAACGCCCGTCCTTTCCAACAGGAAAAATCTACAGGCATTATTATATCACATAAAATCGGCGGACAACTATATGTTTCTGTCGCTGCCCATAAAGAACAGCGCAACGGTATCCGGGCCTACGTGACTGCCGGTCACAGGCTCGAAGCAGACGGTCATTATATCCTTGGGAGGTCTGTTGCGGCGAAGGAGGGTTTCCAGATAGCGAACGTCGTCCATGCAGTCGCAGTGGGCTATGCCTATAACCTGATTTTCCGGCTCCACCGCGTACTCGTCGTACATGTCGACAAGGGCTTTCAGGGCCGCCTTGCGTCCGCGCACCTTGGCGCAGCAGACTATCTTTCCTTCGTCGTCCCCCTTTAGTATGGGACGAATATCCAGCACCGAACCTATGAAAGCTTTTACGTTGGATATGCGCCCGGTGCGGCCCAGATAGCGTATATCGCCAACGGTGAATACCTGATCCATGGCGTACCGCTCCGCCAGCAGCGTGTCCGCCACGCCGTTTATGTCCAGGCCCTGCCGTTGCAGCTCCACGGCGCGCAGCACCAGCAGCCCCTCCCCAAGGGATGCGCTGAGGGTGTCCACCAACCGTATGTTCCTCTCCGGGTATTGCTCCCGAAGCTCCTTTGCCGCCGCTTCGGCAGAGGAGTAGGATCCGCTTATGCCGGAGGACATGCCTACAAACAGCACGTCGAGGCCCTTCTGCAGCAGCGGGGTCATCTTTTCTTTAAATACGTGGGGCGTCACCTGAGACGTCACTACGACTGCACCGTTTCTCATGGCATCATAGTAGGCGGTGCCGTCGAACCCGTTCACCGGGGGGCAGCTGTGCTCCTCGCCGTTTATATTGTAGCTGAACGGGGCGACGGTAATATTTTCCAGGCTTAAAGCCTTATAGTCGAGATTGGCAGAAGAATCCGTAACTATGGCGAACACATCGCACCTCCGATAATCTAATATGATATATTATATTAGCGCGTATAGCACAATGCGTCAAGTGATACAAAAAGACATATTTGTTGCGGCAATGCAAAGAAAATGGTAAAATCAGACTTAGCACATGATACGGGGGAAAATATGGCATACGACAAGGAACTGATAGCGGGCAAGCTTCGCAGATGGGAAAAATACCTCAGTAAGTTCCGCCTGCCGGAATGGGAAAGCATACCCGACATAGGCCTTTATATGGAGCAGACGGTGGTGCTGCTGAGGCAGTATATAGACTACCTGCCGCCCGAATTAAAGGACGGGCAGGTCATAACCGCCACGGCCATAAACAACTATATACGGCTGAAGCTTCTGCCGCCGCCGGTAAAGAAACGCTACTACCGGGTGCATATAGCATACCTTATAATAATCTGCACGCTCAAGCAGAACATGAGCCTTTCAATGCTGCCTAAGATAATACCGACCGGCATAAGCGAGGAGGAGGTAAGGAAGGTATATACTGCCTTTGCAAGGCGGCACGCCATGGCGGCGGGGTATTTCGCAGGGCAGGTGCAAAGCATGGCCGCGCCCATACTGGGGAGGAAGGCAGAATGCAGCCTTGCCACTGAGGATACCAATGAGATCATCGCCACATCGGCCATACTCAGCTGCTTTTCCCGGCTGCTGGCGGAAAAGCTCATATTGCTGGACGGCCGCACGCTTGCCGACGGCGACAGCATAGAGATAGAGGAATAAGCGAAAGCGGTATGTCCGCTTATGGCGGGTACACCGGGGTATGCGGGCCGCTGGACGGACGCAATCTCCCCGAAAAGTCGCGCAAAAAAGCCACCCGCCAAATCGGATGGCTTTTTCTGGAGCTGATACCCGGATTCGGACCGGGGACCTCGTCATTACCAATGACGCGCTCTACCAGCTGAGCTATATCAGCACACATTGCTCGCGAACGATATGTATTATAACCAATCTGCGGATATAATGCAAGTGTTTTTTACAAAAAATGTGCAGCGTGAAGCATAAGCGGACAAAACGGTTACTTCTCCAGCCTGCCCAGAACCAGCTTGTATCCGTCCGCCCCGTAGGTGAGGCAGCGGCTCACCCGGGATATGGTGGCGGTGGAGGCGCCGGTGACCTCTGCAACGTCTGAGTATTTGCAGCCGTCGTTAAGGAGCTTTGCCACGTGCAGCCGCTGAGCCATGGCCTGCACCTCGCCTATTGTGGCCACATCCTCAAAGAAACGGGCGCAGTCCTCCTCCGTCTTCAGGGAAAGTATAGCCTTGAAAAACCACTCCGTTTCGGGGGTGGTAAGATCCTTCCGGTACATTGCTTTTTCGCCTCCTTATGATACGATTATACCACGGCGCTTTAGTTATTTAAAGTGCGAAAAAGATTCAGCCTGAGGAATCAAAAATCAAAACATAATAAGCTGCTTTTGATTGACCGGAGGGCTTGGTGTGATGTATGATATAAAAAGATAGTTATGTACTTAAAAAATCTTTGTAGTTTATTTTGAAAACAAAAAAATACTGACGGAGGCTGTTTCATGACAAAGTATGCAAATAACATAGGCGTAAGGGTACCTGAACTGCTGCTCCCCAACAAGGACGTGGATATGACCAAGTGGGCCGTAGTAGCCTGCGACCAGTTCACCTCTCAGCCGGATTACTGGAACGAGACCGAGAAGATAGTTGGCGACGCGCCTTCTACTCTCCGCATAATGCTGCCCGAGCTGTATCTGGACAAGCCGGACGAGGCCGAGCGCATAGCCTCTATAAACGCCCACATGAAGGAATACGTTGAGAAGGGTGTGCTGGAAAACAAGGGCGAGGGCTTTGCCTATGTAGTCCGCTCTGTGGACGGCAAGACCCGCAAGGGACTGATCGTGGCGCTGGATCTGGAGAACTACGACTATACCAAGGGCTCAACCACACTTATCCGCGCTACCGAGGGCACTATAGTCGAGCGTATACCTCCCCGCCTCAGGATAAGGAAGGACGCTCCGTTGGAGATGCCCCATATACTGGTACTCATAGACGACCCCGAGCGCACCGTTATAGAACCCATAGGCGAGAAGCTGGACAAGACCGAAAAGCTGTATGATTTCGACCTTATGCAGAAGGGCGGCCACATAAAGGGCTACCTCGTAAAGGACGAGGACCAGATAAAGGGCGCGATCGACGCCCTCACCGCTCTGATCGATAAAGACGCATACGCCAAAAAGTATAACACCGATCAGGCGCCCCTGCTCTTCGCCATGGGCGACGGCAACCATTCCTTCGCTACCGCAAAGGCCAACTGGGAGCGGATAAAGGCCGAGAAGGGCCTCACCGCAAAGGACGATCACCCCGCCCGCTACTGCCTGGTAGAGCTCGAGAACGTACATGACGACGGCATAGTATTCGAGCCCATTCACAGGGTAATATTCAACGTAGGCGATAAGGCCGTTGAGTGGATAAGCAACAAGCTGACCGAGCAGAACGGCAGCTGCGAAGTCAGGAGCTTCAACAGCATGGACGAGCTCCACAAGGCCATGGACGGCAAGGCCGGCCACGTTATCCCCTTTGTGAACGGTAAGGGCGTAGGCTGCTTCTATGTAGAGCACCCCGCCGCTCAGCTTGAGGTAGGCACACTTCAGAATGCCCTGGACATACTCATCAAGGAGACTGCCGGCGCCACCATCGACTACATACACGGCGCTGACGTAGTTATGGACCTGGGTACCAAGGAAGGCAACATGGGCTTCCTGCTGCCCCCCATGGACAAGAGTGCGTTCTTCCGCACCGTAATATTCGACGGCGCGCTGCCCCGCAAGACCTTCTCCATGGGCGAGGCCAACGAAAAGCGTTACTATCTGGAGTGCAGGAGCATAGGCGACTAAGCCCGATAAAAGCCAATAAAAGACAGCAGGAGCGGATTTTTCCCGCTCCTGCTTTCGTATGCGCTTTAATTTGCGCTTTAATTTGTCAGCTCCCAGGGTATCTCCAGAGTCATCAGCTCGTCCTGCGGGGCGTTACTGTAGCGTCTCTTTTTCTTTGATATGTCGTCAAAGCGCACTTTATCGTCCAGCACCGGCGAATAGGTGTAGCAGTTTATCACGCCTTTTTCCTCGTCCACGTCAAAAAACATCATATAGCCGCTGCCGCCATGGTCGTCTGCCGCCTGATAGTTGCATATCATCTGGTATACCTTGCGGTCCGGTGTGCCGTCGCCGTCGTCGTCGAATTCCTCCGGCACGCAGGCTATGTTGTAGCGGTGGCCGGAAAGCACCATGTATACGTTGGAATACTTTGAAACTATCTCCTCCTTGAGCAGCCTGCCGTCTGCGAGCAGCGTCAGGTCGGTGTCAAAGTAGGCGTGGGTGCAGAGCACGGCCACCCTGTCCGGGTACTGCTCCAGCACGCTCTTTATCCACTCTATGCCGTCCTGCTCAACGTGATAGCCCATGTATATGAAGAGATACCTGGTACTGCCTGCGTCGATGAGGTCATAATGGCCGCGGTTATCCTGAAAGCTTCCTCCATAGCATTCCCGGTAGCTTACCTGTTTTTCGCCGAAATAGCGGCTGAAATTATCGTAGAGGGCGTCGTCGTGCTTTACGTCGTGGTTGCCGGCGCAGACCCCCGCGGGTATATTGGCGATGGAGGCCATGGCGCGCACGGCGTTTTCCCACTGGCGCTCGCTTCCATAGTTGTTTATAAGGTCGCCTGTATGGGCAACGTACTTCAGGTTCAGCTCCTTCTCCGCGTCCCGCAGATAGGCGGTCATGGCGTAGAAGATATCCGGGAATCTGTTGGAGTAGTGCTGTGTGTCGCTCATCCACGCGATGGCATAGCGGCTCTCGGGCTCCTGCATAGGCTCGGCCGCAGCGGTAGGCGCGGGAGCAGCTGTGGGCGGGGATTCCGGAGATACGGCGGGCTTGGCGCAGCCCTCCAGCGTCAGTACAATAAATAAGGCGGCAATGCCGCATGTAAGTTTAATATATCGTTTCATAAAAACAATTTTAACACATGAAGCATTGCATTGTAATAGTGAATTATTGATGAATTATGGGGGAAAAGGAAGGGCATTATTTGACAAGGGGGGCTTTGAGTGTTACCATGTGGAAAGAAAAAATAAGGAAGGCAAAGGCCGCAGATGTTAAGCAAAAAAGAACTCGGAAAATTCAGGGACGCCCGCGAGGAGCTGCATAAAAAAGACGAGCCTTACAGGCGTGCGGCAAACAGCGACTTCATAATATACCTGTTGACGCTCATGGCTGTGGCAATATGCATACGCACCTTTATATTCGAACCGGTGCAGTGCATAGGCGACTCCATGTATCCTACCCTCATGAACGGAGAGGGCATGTTCACCGAAAAGCTCACATATACCGTTTCCGCGCCGCAGCGCGACGATATAATAATCTGCCGCTACCCCTATCACACGGAAAAGTGCGTGAAGCGCGTCATAGCCACCCCGGGTGACAGAATAAGCATATCCGATGGGGCCATATACCTCAACGGCGAAAAACTGGACGAGAGCGCCTACTGGGACGACTACATAGAAGGGACGCTGGAGGAGGTAACGGTGCCGGACAAGTGCCTGTTCGTAGTGGGCGATAACCGCAACCACAGCGGCGACAGCCGGCATGTGGGCTTCATACCCTACTGTCAGGTGAAGGGCAAGGTGCGCGCCGTAATGACGCCATTCTCGCAGGCACGCTGGATCTGATAGAATCAAACGCGAAGGAGACGAAAGCTCTTTCGCGTTTTTTGTTATACGCGCTGCTTTTGGAAATATACTCAAATCTTATGGTAAAGGGCAATTGTAAAAGGGTTGTGCAAGGTTATATAATATTAAATTAGGTCAAAACTGCATATTTATATATTTTTTTGATAAAACAAGGGGGAAAAAGGGAATGAAGATAGGCTTTGACAACCAGAAATACCTTTCCATGCAGTCAGAGCATATTATGGACAGGCTTGCCCAGTTCGGCGGCAAGCTGTATCTGGAGTTTGGCGGAAAGCTCTTCGACGACTTTCACGCTTCCCGCGTACTGCCGGGCTTTGAGCCTGACAGCAAGGTGCGCATGCTTCTCCAGCTGAAGGACCAGGCTGAGATAGTCATCGCCATAAACGCGGCGGATATCGAGAAGAACAAGGTGAGAGGCGATCTGGGCATAACCTACGATCTGGATGTGCTGAGGCTCATAGACGCATTCCGAAGCATAGGCCTGTACGTGGGCAGCGTAGTACTCACCCAGTACCGCGGACAGAGCGCCGCCGGCGTATTCCAGCGCCGTCTGGAGCAGCTCGGCATAAAGGTATACCGCCACTATCCTATTCCCGGCTACCCCAACGATATAGAAACCATAGTCAGCGACGAGGGATACGGACTCAACGAGTACATTGAGACTACCCGCTCTCTGGTAGTAGTGACCGCCCCCGGTCCGGGCAGCGGCAAGATGGCTACCTGCCTTTCCCAGCTTTACCATGAGAACAAGAGGGGCGTCCGTGCGGGCTATGCCAAGTTCGAGACCTTCCCCATATGGAACCTGCCTCTCAAGCATCCGGTAAACGTTGCCTACGAGGCAGCCACGGCGGATCTGAACGATGTGAACATGATAGACCCCTTCCATCTTGAAAACTACGGCGTCACCACCGTCAACTACAACCGGGACGTGGAAATATTCCCGGTGCTCAACGCCATGTTCAGGCAGATATACGGTGAGTCCCCCTACAAGTCTCCCACGGACATGGGGGTGAACATGGCGGGAAACTGCATAACGGACGATGAGGTATGCTGCGAGGCCTCCCGTCAGGAGATAATACGCCGCTACTACGCCGCCATGTGCTCTGCCCGTCAGGGAATGAGCGACAGCAGACCGGCGGAAAAGATAAAGCTGCTCATAAACCAGCTTGGCATAACCGTAAAGGACAGGCCCGTAATAGACGCGGCGGTAGCCCGGGCGGAGCAGACCGGGGAGCCTGCCGCGGCGATACAGCTGCCAGATGGCGAAATAGTCACCGGCAAGACCACTAAGCTCCTTGGCGCTTCGGCTGCCGTGCTGCTCAACGCACTCAAGCGCCTGGGCGGGATACAGAAGGATATGCACCTCATATCCCCCATAGTCATAGAGCCCATACAGGACCTGAAGGTGAATCACCTTGGCAACCACAATCCTCGGCTGCACATGGACGAGGTGCTTATCGCCCTTTCCATATCCGCCGCCACCAACCCTACCGCCGAGGTGGCCATGCGGCAGCTGGATAAGCTCAGGGGCTGTGAAGCTCACTCAACGGTCATACTTTCCGGCGTGGACAGCAGCACCTTCCGCAAGCTGGGAATAAACGTGACCTGCGAGCCCAAATACCAGACAAAGAAGCTGTATCATAAGTAAAAACAAAAAGAAAAATAAAGGAACGACAGCTCACGCCGCCGTTCCTTTTCTATGCCTATTTATCACACGTTAAAACGGAACACCACTATGTCGCCGTCCTGCATGACGTAGTCCTTTCCCTCGCTGCGGATAAGGCCCTTCTCCTTGCAGGCCGCCATTGTGCCGTGCTCAACAAGGGTATTGAAGTTCACTACCTCTGCTCTTATGAAGCCCTTTTCAAAGTCGGTATGTATCTTGCCCGCTGCCTGGGGGGCCTTGGTGCCTTTGACTATCGTCCATGCCCTTACCTCCTTGGGGCCGGCGGTGAGGAAGCTTATGAGGCCCAGCAGGGAATAGCACTCCTTTATGAGCTTGTCGAGGCCGCTTTCGCCTATGCCCATCTCCCTGAGGAAGTCCTGCTTTTCCTCGGGGGAAAGCTCGGAGATCTCCTCTTCTACCTTTGCGCATATGGTCAGGGCGCCTGCCTGTTCGGCGGCTGCCGCCCTGTACAGGGCGTCTACCTGGGGCAGGTCACGGCCGATATCGTCCTCGGATATATTGGCCACATATATGACGGGCTTGGAGGTGAGCAGGAACAGGCCATCAACGTATTCCCTTTCATCGTCCGTTAGCTCCATGCTGCGCACCGGCTTGCCGGATTCCAGATGGGACTTTATGCGCTTGAGAAACTCCACCTCGGCCAGCAGCTTCTTGTCGCCGGACTTGCTGTTCTTTTCGGCTTTCTCTATGCGCTTGTCCATGGTGTCCATGTCGGCGAAGATCAGCTCTATGTTTATGGTTTCCATGTCGCGGACGGGGTCTACCGAGCCGTCCACGTGGACTATGTTTTCGTCCTCAAAGCAGCGCACCACATGGACTATGGCGTCCACCTCCCGTATATGGGAAAGGAACTTGTTGCCAAGACCCTCGCCCCTGTATGCGCCGCGCACAAGGCCGGCTATGTCCACGAACTCTATTGAGGTGGGGGTGTATTTTTCGGGGTGGTACATTTCGGAAAGCACGTCCAAGCGGCTGTCCGGCACTGCTACCACGCCCACGTTGGGCTCTATGGTACAGAAGGGGTAATTGGCGGCCTGCGCCCCTGCCTGGGTTATGGCATTGAAAAGTGTGCTTTTGCCTACGTTAGGAAGTCCTACTACTCCGAGCTTCATATGCTTTGTCCTCTCCCGACGGTGAATTTATTAGGGTATGTACCTGCTGGTACTTAATAATTATATGTTCCCTCCTGCGCCTTGTCAAACCGATGCAGGGGGGATATACTTATTTATATGGAAAAACTCGAAAGCAAAGTAAAAAGCGCCATAGACAAATACGGCCTCATAAATAAAAACGAGAGGGTGCTGGTGGGCCTGAGCGGCGGCGCGGATTCGGTGGCGCTGCTGCACGTGCTGCTGAAAATAGCGCCGGAGCGGGGCTTTGAGCTTTGCGCAGCCCATCTGAACCACGGCATAAGGGGGGCGGAGGCGTATCACGACCAGCACTTCGTCGAGGAGCTGTGCAAAGGGCTGGGGGTGGCGCTGGTCTGCGAGGAACTGGATATACCCGGTATAGCCAGGGCGGAGGGCAAGACGCTGGAGCAGGCGGCGAGGGAGAAGCGCTATGAATTCTTCCATAGGGCCGCGAAAGAACTTGGCGCGGATAAAATAGCCGTCGCCCATCACATGGACGATCAGGCGGAGAGCATAATGCTGCACCTCATACGGGGCAGCGGATTGAAGGGGCTCATGGGCATGGAGCCCGCCTACGGCAATATAATACGCCCGCTGCTCTGGGCCAGAAGGCGGGAAATAGAGGAATACGCAGCGGATAACGGCCTGAAATACTGCACCGACAGCACCAACCTTGAGCGGGACGCCAGCCGGAACAGGATACGCCTCGACCTTATCCCCTACATTCAGGATAACCTGAACCCGTGCTTTGTGGAGGGCCTGTGTTCCATGGGCGAGCTGCTGCGGCAGGACGAGGAATATCTGGACGGGCTGGCACGCAACGCACTCAGGGATGCAAAGACAGAGGAAGGCTACGACAGGGCCAGGCTTGCCGCGCTGCCGCTGCCCCTAAAGAGCCGGGCCATACGCATTGCGGTGTTTGAGGCGGGAGCCACGGCGGATGTGGAGCGCTGCCACATAGAGCGCATAATGGACATGCTTACGGCAAAAACAGGCGCCCATGCGGATATACCTCACATAAGCGCATTGGTGAGCTATGGCAGCATCTGCTTTGGAATCCGGCAAAATGCCGATGAAGTGGACGTGCCCTTCAATATTGAGGGGGAAACCCGGTTTGCCGGAGGTTTTTTCTTTGCAGAAGCTGTCGAAGGTGGTATAATAAAAAACAATACTGTCGCCTATATTGACAGGGACAAGCTGCCTGCCGGCCTCAGGGTGCGTACCCGGAGAGATGGGGACAGGTTTCAGCTCATAGGCTCGGGCGGCAGAAAGAAACTCAAGGACTTTTTCATAGACAGAAAAGTGCCGAGGGATCAACGGAATATGCCCATACTCTTTTCGGGAAGCGACGCCCTGTTCATACCGGGCTACGGTATTTCCGATAAGGTAAAGGTGGAAGAAAACACGAAGCGGGTGCTTCGTGTAACGTACGTTGCGGAGCAGTAAACAAAAAATTTTTAAAATAACCGGGGGTTCAACATGGCAGAAAAGACCGATATTAACAAGGTAGTGGATAAGGTGCTGGTAAGCGAGGAGGAGCTGCAAAGGCGCATAGCCGAGCTGGGCGCTCAGCTTTCGGAGGATTACGAGGGCAAGGACGTGATATGCGTCTGCATACTCAGGGGCGCCGTCCACTTCTTTTCCGACCTTGTGCGGCATATGACTTGTATGACAGAGCTGGACTTCATGTCCATATCCAGCTACGGCAACGGAAAGAGAACCTCCGGAATAGTGCGCATAGCCAAGGATATGGATACCAGCATAACCGGCCGCCACGTGCTCATAATCGAGGATATAATGGACAGTGGCCATACTCTTAAGCACCTTAAGAAGGTACTGGAGGCAAGAGAGCCCGCCTCCCTTAAAATATGCTGCCTGCTGGATAAGCCTTCCCGCAGAGAATGCGACATCACCCCGGACTATACCGGCTTCGTCATACCCAACGAATTCGTGCTGGGCTACGGGTTGGACTTCAACAACTTCTACCGCAACCTGCCCTACGTGGGAGTTCTCAAGCCGGAATATTACGAATAATAAAAAATTACGTAAATTCATAATTTGTTAATAAAATCGTGGTTGGCCTCTTGTTGACAAAGTGCCAATCATGACGCAAAATGTATAAATCAACATATTGGATCGATAGGTAAGAAGTATGAATAAGGAAGAGGAACGGATAAACGAGCTGGAAGAAAAGCTCCATCAGAGCCAGGCGAAAGCCGGAAAGGCTCAGGAAGCTGTGGACAAGGCCCAAAGCACCCTCAGAACCGTAAAGGATATGGACGCGGCGGAAACCGTAATAACCGCAGCGGAGCAGGCCTTTGAAGCGGCAGAGGCCGACCTCGCCAATGCCGAGGAGGACATCGAAAGAGCCGAGGATGAGCTTAATGAGGCCAGGGCGGAGGAAACGCCCGACAATATGGACGATATAGACGATTACAGCGAGGACCAGCAGCCCAAAAAGAAGGGCAAGGCCGGCCTTGTCATAGGCATAATAGCCGCGGTGGCCCTTATAGGCGCGGGCGGATGGTATTATTATACAAACTTTATACAGGGCGCAAAGCAGAACGAAGAGCCCGCAGCAGATAGCCAGCCTCTGGAGATGCCGGACCTCACATACGAAGTTGCTGACGTAGCTCAGAGCATACTTAAAAATAAGGGCATCGATGCCGACATACTGTTCGTATCCTCCGAGAAGGTGCCAAAGGGTCTGGTCGCCCTGCAAAGCGTAAGTGCGGGACAGGAGATAGACGGCGACGAAAAGGTGACGGTGTACATAAGCCTGGGTCCCGCTCCCACGCCCACCCCGGAGCCCAGCCCCCTGCCTACTCCTACGCCAAAGGCCAGCCCCAAGCCCCGCAGGACCAAGATACCCGAGATAGTCATACCTCAGCCTGTAGTGACGCCCTGCCCCGTTGGGTGAGGAGGCTAACCTTGACAGCCGGTTCGGCTGTGAGAGGGCGGAAGCCCAGGCAATGCAAATGCGGAAACCAAGGAAACATATAAAGCAACATATAAGGAGAAGATACCATGAAGAAGTTGTCCCTGATAATGGCTGTGCTGATGGCAATAGGCCTGTTCGCCGGCTGTGCGCAGCAGGAGAACGCCGAGCAGCTCCCCGGCGATGAAGAAGCTCCCGCCAAGGAATATCAGTATATCACTGCCGACGAAGTAAAGACAATGATAGAGAATGGCGACGAAAAGGTCATAGTTGATATACAGCCTGAGGAGTACTACGCCCAGGGCCATCTGCCTACCGCCATCTCTACCTACGCATATCCTGCGGATACGGATGAGCTGAAGGCCAAGCTGGATACCGCCCTCGAAAAGATAGATGAGAAGGAAGGCCCCGTCATTATAGTGGGCCTGGGCGGCAAGACCGGCGCGGAAAACGCCTACGACTACTATGCGGAAAAGGGCGTTGACGAGAGCAGGCTGAAGATACTTGAGGGCGGCCAGATGAGCTGGCCTTATGAGGAGCTCAAGTGGTACAACATAGATTATCTCTATATCGCTCCCGACGATCTGGTAAAGCTGCTTGAAGAAAACAAGAACGTCATGCTTATAGATATCCGTCAGAGCGAATATTACGATGCCGGCCACCTGCCCGGCTCCATACCCACCTATTCCTTCCCCAATACAAACAAGGAGCAGTGGGACGCTCTGGACGAGCTGAACGAGCAGATAGAAAAGACCCTCGACCCCATAGTGCTCATCTGCATGAGCGGCACCAACGGCGCGTACAACGCCGTAAACCACTGGGCTACCAAGGGCATAGACCCGCGCAAGTTCTACATACTTGAAGGCGGCGGCACCAACTGGCCCTATGGGGATATGCTGGAAGTGACCCCCAATTACCAGTACATCACCCCTGATGAGCTCAAGACCAAGATCGAGGCCAAGGAGGATATGCTGCTGCTCTCCGTACAGACCAGAGAAAGCTACAAGGAAGACGGACATCTCCACGGCTCCATAGAAACCAAGGCGTATCCTGCCAATACCGAGGACCTTCGCAAGAGACTGGATAAGGTAACGGATAAGCTTACCGAGAACGACCTGCCTATATATGTGATGTGCATGGAAGGCAAGGGCGGCGCGGAGAACGCCATAAGCTACTATGTAAACGAGAAAAAGATCGACCAGACCCGCTTCTATATTATCGAGGGCGGCATAAAGGGCTGGCCCTTCCCGGAGATGCTGGAAAGCAGCAAGACAGAAGCAGAAGAATAATACGGTTGAACACGACAGGCGGCGCGCTCAAGTGAGCGCGCCGCCTTTTTGTTTTGTATTGCTTTATTTCGCCTGGATCTTTTTCAGCCTTGCGAAGCGGGGCAGGCCGTTTTCAAGGGGGCGATCCGGGGTTCCCTGAATGAGGGGCAGGGCGTAGTCAATGAATTCCTTGTTCACGTTGTTGCCCTCGCGGTTGATCCATTCAAGGGGAACCTTCTTTTCGGTGTTGGCAACGTCGGTAAGGTCCATGAGCTTTATGCCGCAGACGTAGCTGCCCTTTTCATCGTATTTGCGCTCAAAGCCTACCATCTTGTCGGTGGTGCCGGATATAGCCTCCAGTACGGCGGTCTTGCCGGAGAGGAAGGATTCCTGGATATCGGTGAGGGAGGCCAGGTGCGCGCCGCAGCGCTGCATCAGAGAGAACTCTATGCCGCGTACCTTGCAGCCCAGCGTGCCCTTGATGTAGTTGGCGAGGTAGGAGGCCAGGCCGCCCAGCTGTTTGTGGCCGAAGGCGTCCACGGGGGCGTTCTCCGCGCCGTATTCGGCGATGAGCTTGCCGGTGGAATCGTGTATACCCTCGGATACGGCGGCTATGCACTTGCCGCCCTTTTCGTATACGGCCTTTACGTCCTCCACGAACTTATTAAGGTCAAAGTCACGCTCCGGCAGGTAGATGAGGTCGGGACCTTCGCCGCTTATATTGGCAAGGGAGGAGGCTGCGGTGAGCCAGCCGGCGTGGCGGCCCATTATCTCGATGACGCATACCATTCCGGTGTCGTAAACGCGGGCGTCCCTGTATATCTCCATGCAGGTGGTGGCCACATACTTGGCGGCGGAAGCATAGCCGGGGCAGTGGTCGGTGCCGAACAGGTCGTTGTCTATTGTCTTAGGCACGCCCATTATGCGGCACTCGTAGCCCACGGACTGCATGTATTTGGATATCTTGTTGCAGGTGTCCATGGAGTCGTTGCCGCCGTTGTAGAAGAAGTAGCGCACGTCGTACTTCTTGAATATCTCCAGAATGCGCTTGTAATCAGAGTCGTCCTCGGCGCTGTCCTTGAGCTTGTAGCGGCAGGAGCCCAGAGCGGAGGATGGGGTGTAGAGCAGGTATTCGAGTTCCTTTGCGTCCTCCTGGCCCATATCGTAGAGCACGTCGTCCAACACGCCCTTTATGCCGTGGGCCGCGCCGTATACCTTGGTAATGCAGCCGGAATCAAGCGCGGTGCGGATAACGCCGTAAGCGCTGGCGTTTATTACAGAAGTGGGGCCGCCGGACTGGCCTATTATGCATGCGCCTTTAAGCTGTGACATTTATGATACCTCCAGAATTAAAATTCAAAAACTTTTCAGTCAGCATTATACCATAAAAAAAGCCCGGTGAGTATTGTGCTCCGGGCTTTTGACTATGATTTCACATTCGGTGTTTGCCGTGCAGGACAATTGCTTCAAAGCGGGCCTTATGCCCCGGCCTTTTCAGCCCTTTCGGCCTGCTTCTTCTGGAACCAGTCCTTGCCCTCGACGAAGCGGGCAACTATCATGGATGCCACAGTATCGCCGGAGGCATTTATGCAGGTAGCGGGAGGATCCACCAGCGCGCCGATGGTGGCGATTACGGGGAAGGCGATGCCCATCTGCTCGGGGAAGAACAGGGATACTATGACCATCTCCCCTACGAAGCCGCCGCCGGCCACGCCGGACATGGCTATGCCGGAGAATATGGCTATCATCAAGGCGGTAATATAGGTGCCTATGCCGTCAAAGGGCATTCCGAAGAAGCCGAAGAGGAAGCTGATCTTGAGTATTGCGGAGAATACCGAGCCGTCCATGTGCATGGTAGCGCCAAGGGGCAGCACTATGTCGCTTACGTCACGGGGTATTCCTATTTCCTCTGCGGCCTCCATATTGGCGGGTATGGTGGCTATGGAGCTGCAGGTGCCCAGGGAGGTGACAGCGGGCTTGAGTATGTGCTGGAAAAGCTTTTTGGCAGCGCCCTTACCCCCTGCGAAGCGGGCATATAAGGGGAAGGCTATAAAGAAGTACAGAACGCATAGAGGATAGTAGAGCAGCATGGCGCGGCCAAAGTTGCCTATGAGGGTGGGGCCGAACTCGCCTATGAGGGAGGCAAAGAAGGCGAAGAGGCCTATGGGAGCATAGTACATCAGTATGCTTACGACCTTCATTATGATATCGGAAAGGTTGTTGAGCAGCTTTCCGACGGCGCATTCCGGGCCGCCGCAGATGGATACGCCAAAGCCGAAGATTATCGAGGCCACTATAAGGGGCAGCATATTGCTGCGGCTGAAGAGCAGCGGGAAGTCGCTCACGGTGAGGAAGCTGACGATAAGCTCGCCTACGGTCTTGGGCTCGCCCACTTCCTCGGCTGCTACCTCAAAGGGGGTAAGCACGGGAGGAAACAGCTTTACAGCGGCTATCATTATGATGCCGGCGATTATGCCGGTGACGATGAAGGTGACGAGAGTGGAGCCCAGTATTTTGCCCAGCCGCTTCATGTTGGACATATTGCCTACGGCGGAGGCTATGGAGATGAATACCATAGGTACCACCACCGTGAACATCGCGTTTACGAATATATCGCCAAGGGGAGCAAGCACGCCCGCCTTATTGCCCAGCAGCGCGCCTGCTATACAGCCCAGTACTATGGAGCAGAGCAGTATGAGCGGGAAACGGTAACTCTTCCATACGGTAGACTTTTTCAATTCCATTTTAGTTCTCCTTTTATAAAAAATCGATGACAACAGTCTTTATAACATGTTATCACCGAAAAGAAGGGTTTAGTATTGCAATTGCTGCTGTCGGTATTGCGTTTTATACGGTATGCGGATATTCTGCGGCTCTGACGCTCACCTCGCCGCTGTAAAGCTCCTCGGTGCGTCTGTCGTCAAAGCGGACGATCAGGTGTCCCTCGGGGGTGACGTCTATGGCTGTGGCCTCGGGCTCACCCTCCCGCATGAGCACGACCCGTTTTCCGGTAAGCATGCTGCTGGCACGGTATTCGCGGTATATGGAAGGGTCCGATGGGTTTGTCAGCGCCTTATACAGCTGGTCCGCCATGGCTGCCGCCATTTCGTCTATGGATACGGGAGGCTGGGAATCAGGATACAGGCTGCCCGCCTTTGCTGAAAGGCCGCCGGTAAATACAGGGCTCTGGTAGTTAAGCCCCACTCCCACCGCCGCGTACCTCAGCTCATTTTTGCAAAGGGCGCCCTCGGCAAGTATACCGCAGACCTTTTTACCTTCCCAGTATATGTCGTTCACCCACTTTATGGCGGGGTCGAGGTTCAGCTTGTCAACCATGGCCCTACGCACAGCTACCGCCGCCGCCATGGTCAGGCAAACGGGGTCTGTGGGACGTACCAGCATTGTCATGTATATGCCCCCCTCGGGGCTTTCGAAGCTCCTGCCGATGCGGCCGCGGCCGGAAAGCTGCCGCCTTGCGAATATTACTGTGCCCTCCCTTGCGGTGGCCGCTATACTCTTTGCCTCCAGGTTGGTGGAGGGGGATGCCTCAAGGAATATTATGTCTATATCCGATTTGATATAGCGTCTTATGCCCTGTTCCGTCAACATATCACAGCCCCATTATGATCTGGTATTCTTCCTCGGTTACGCCGCCCCTTTGCAGCGCCCCTTCGATCAGGTTGCGGCAGGCGCGCACGTCCGGGTCCCGGAGGTACTTGTCGTATTTGCGCGTCCAGTCCTCCAGCGCTTCGTGATACTCTGCAAACAGCACGCTGCGCCTTCCGTATTTTTCCATGGTGTTCCACAGGGCATGTATGGCCATATTGCGCTCCTGCCTTGATACGGTGGGCTGTATTCCCTTGTACTGATACTTCTTTATATCCTCCGGCCCTACGCCGAAGTGATCCACCAGATTTTCGATGATAAGGGCGCAGCCCAGTGCATCGTCCAGGGAATCGTGGTGGTGCTCAAGGGGCAGTTTCAGCCCGGCGCAGAGGTCGTTGAGCTTATGGCTGCCGTAAAGCTCCTTGGGTATGTGCTTTTTGGATTTCTGCAATGAGCAGATATAGGTTATCTCGGGTATGGGCAGGCCGTATACAGCGAGGGACTTGCATATGACCCCAAGGTCGAAGGCAGCGCTGTGCGCCGCCATTATTCCGTGGAAAAACGGCTCGATCTCGGGCCATATTTCGGGGAACAGAGGGGCGTCAGCCACCATGAGGGGGGTTATGCCGTGTATCTTTATGTTGTAGTCGTCAAAGTGCTCCCGGGGATTCACAAGGAACTCCCGCCGGTAGACGGGAGCGCCGTATTCCATGTGTACTATGCCTATGGAGCATATGGAGTCGTTGTTGCGGTTCGGCGTCTCCACGTCTACCGCGGTGTACCTTTCAAGCAAAAGTCAAAATGCCTTTCAGTTAAGTATGATTATATGCGTATGAGCTCGTATTCGCTGCTGCCCAGGCCTATCTCCTCGCCGTGCTCTATCTGCACCCGCCAGTTGGTGTTGGGGTGGACGTTGATAAAGTGGTCGTGGCAGCGGCATTCCGCCTCGCTGAGCGCGCTCCTGGGGTTGGCGGGCATGGCGTTTACCGCGTCCGCCGCGGCCAGGTCTATCGCAACGGGGTCAAAGGAGGCGAACATACCTATATTGGGGACTATCGGCGCGTCGTTTTCGGGGTGGCAGTCGCAGTTGGGGGAAATATCCGCCGCGATGCTTATGTGGAAATTCGGCTTATCCTTTACCACGGCATAGGCGTATTCCGCGATGCGCCTGTTCAGGCTGGCCGCGCTGGAGCTGTTGTGGGGCTTTATGGCGTCGAAGCTGCATATGGCTATGCAGCGGCCGCAGCCCACGCAGTTGTCGTGGTCTATCACGGCCTTGTTGTTTTCGTAGTGTATGCCGTCGTTGGCGCATATCGTCGCGCACTTGCGGCAGCCGCGGCAGCGGTCGCGATCCACTACCGGCTTGCCGTCGTAGTGCATCTCCATCTTGCCCGCTCTTGAGCCTGAACCCATGCCGAGGTTTTTCAGCGCGCCGCCGAAGCCCGCATCCTCGTGGCCCTTAAAGTGGCTGAGGCTTATTATTATATCCGCGTCTGCTATGGCGCGGCCTATCTTTGCGGTCTTGACCTCCTCGCAGCCTATGGGTATATACGCCTCGTCTGTGCCGCGCACGCCGTCTGCTATTATCACCTGGCAGCCGGTAGCGTATGGAGTGTAGCCGTTTATGTACGCCGTCTCGATATGCTCGAGCGCGTTCTTGCGGGAGCCGACATAGAGCGTGTTGCAGTCGGTAAGGAAGGGCAGCCCGCCCCGCTCCTTTATGTATGCAGCAAGAGCCCTTGCGTACTGCGGCCTGAGGTATGCAAGGTTCCCCATCTCGCCGAAGTGTATCTTGATGGCGACGAACTTATGGTCGAAGTCTATGGTGCCCAGGCCGGCCCTGTCTATAAGGCGGGTCAGCTTCTTTGGCAGGTTTTCCGTGAAGGATGTGCGCATATCCGTAAAGTAGACCTTTGACATATCCGTTTCCCCTTATGTTTATTTTATCAGCTAAAGCAGCAGCTCACGGAGCGCCGCTACGCTTTCGACTATGTATGCGGCCCCGGCATGCTCCAGCTCCTCACGGCTGCCGTAGCCGTAGAGCACGCCGGCACAGTCCAGCCCGAAGGCCTCCGCCCCCTCAACGTCGTACCTCCTGTCCCCTATCATCAGGGTATTTTCCGGCGCTGCATCGGGACAGGAGCGAAGCACATGGGCTATCACGTCCGCCTTTGTGGGTCTGCCCTCGTCCATGGTGTTGCCGCCTACAAAGTCGAAATACCGTGCTATATCGAAGTGCTCCAGTATCCTGTGGGTGAAGTCCTCCGGCTTTGACGTAGCTACCATGACCCGCCTGCCTGCGGCCTTGAGGTCACTGAGAAGCTCCGCTATGCCGGGATATATCTCGTTTTCAAATATGCCCTTTTCGGAAAAGTACGCCCTGTAGTGCTTCAGCGCCTCCAGCGCCTGAAGGTTGGTCATGCCAAAGCCCTCCTCAAAGGAGCCTATGAGGGGCGGCCCTATCAGCCATGTAAGCGTTGTCCTGTCCGCAACCTCTATGCCCATCTTGCATAGAGCGTACTGGGCGGCGGAGGTAATGCCCAATGCGGGGTCCGTGAGCGTACCGTCAAGATCGAACAAAAGGTTCTTGAATACCGCGTTTTTATCCATTTGCTTCCCGCTCCTGGCGCCTGAGGTATTCCGCCGCCTTGAACAGACCGAATACCGTCTTGCCGTCGGAAATCCGGTCATTCATTATCATATCTATAAGCTGGCACAGCGGCGTTTCCCGGTAGTCCAGAAACTCGTCCTCATCCGGGTGGGCATTGCCATAGCTCAGGCCCCTGGCAAGGTACACGTATATACGCTCCGAAAGTATGGCGGGGGAGGGTATGTATATGCCCAAAGGGATAAACTCCTTTGCCGTTACGCCTATTTCTTCTTTAAGCTCCCGCTTCGCCGCATCGAGAGGGTCTGTGTCGAAGGCCTCCAGCTTGCCTGCGGGTATCTCGGTCATCACCCTCTGCTGCGGGTAGCGGAACTGGCGCTCTATTATTACGCCGCCATTATCCGTGAGCGGCACCACGGCCACCGCGCCGCGGTGTTTAAGATAATCCCTCTGGGCGGTCTTTTTGTTGCAAAGCTCAACGGTATCGCTGTACACGTCGAATACCGGGCCGGAATACTGTATGGCGGAGGAAACCGTCCTTTCAAAAAGCCTGCTGTCGTCCATGTGACAACCCTCCTGCAATTCTCAGCAAAATCAATTATAGCATATCACGGCGGCGCCATAAAAGCAAATAACGGCACACTTTTTAACCTTTGGACAAAACCGGACAATAATTGTACCCGAGGAGGCAAATGCCTGCAAAAACAGCCAAATTTATTCCCTATCGCCGCGAAAATGGCGGTGCTAAAATCACAGCATACAGAAAACCGCATATACCGCAGGATAACCAAAAAATTACATTATTACGGAGGCACTATATGGCTAAATACCGCATACTTTTGGCAGACAGCAACAACCAGTTCCAGACCACCGTCAGGGATTACCTTACGGCTCAGGAAGGAATAGAGCGGGTGGACACCGTGAACGACGGTCAATCCGCCCTGGACGCAATGAACAACAACCGGTACGATGTGCTCCTGTGCGATCTCATCATGCCGGGCATGGACGGCTTTGAGCTCCTTGAGAGGCTTAACAGCGGCCTCGTGAAGGACGTGCCTGCCGTCATAGTGATAAGCGCCCTGCGTCAGGAGGAGATGGTACGGCAGGCCTGCACACTTGGCGCAAAGTATTACATGGTCAAGCCCATCGACCCCGATACGCTGTACAAGCGCATAATGGACATGATGGAGAGCACCTACGCACAGCGCTCGCAGGTCTGCGCCATAAGCCCCAAGCCCCAGACTCTGGACGAGAAAATCGCTTCTGTATTCCTCATGATAGGTATACCCGCCCACATAAAGGGCTACCATTACCTGCGGGAGGCGGTGCGCATGGTATACTTTGAGCCCGCCCTCTGCGGCCGCATAACCAAGGAGCTTTACCCCGGCATCGCCAAGAGGTTCCAGACCTCTGCCTCTAAAGTTGAGCGCGCCATACGCCACGCCATAGAGGTGGCCTGGACCCGCGGGAAAATAGAGAACATCAACCAGATATTTGGCTACAATATCTACAGCAAAAACGACAAGCCCACCAACGGTGAATTCATAGCCCTGGTTGCCGATAAGCTCATCATGGAGACTGCGAGGGAGAAGGGCGGCAAGGCGGAGATTCAGAACGTCATATAATCAGGCAAAAATTGAGGGTTGGGGACTTCGCGCTCTGTTCGCCGATACGCCCACCAACACAGCAAACTCCAACTGAAAATGAGGGATGAATGCGATAAATAATTTTTTCCTGATGCGACCAACTCCTTCTGTTTATTGGGTAAGAATTATACCTACAAACAGGAGGAGTTTTTGCAATGAACATGGAGTTCAACCAACACCGATCATTCTGGTGCAGAGAGCGAGCAGATGAACACCTTTAACCTCCTCTGCGGCAATACTGATGACGAACTCGCAGCCAAGGCATTCTTCGGCGAAATTAAGATGTGGTTCCTCACTCAGTATCCTGAAATCGAAAAGGCACGCCAGAACATCGATGAAATCATAGCCAAGGCCAAGGAAGCACGTATCGCAGCCAAGGCAGCTTAATCAAGACAACAGTGAGCAAGAAAAGGAGCAGTAATTATGAAAAACACTCTTAAGATCAATCACGAAAACAGAACTCTCGTAATGGATAGAACTTTCGCTAAGGCTGCCTCCTTTGTCGGCTCCAACGAATACAACCTCCTTCAGGATGCACGCAGAGACTACCCCTCCTACCAGGTAACCCTTCGCTCCATCAAAAAGAAGGAAGACAAGGAAAGCTATCGTGGCCTTACCTACCAGTACATGGAGAACTACATCGCCACTCATGCCAACGCAGCAAGAATTATGGAAGAATACAAGGAACTTCGTTTGCAGGCAGAATGTCACTCCATTCGCTACCCCAACATCAAGAAGTGGTTCCTTGCCAAGTATCCTGAAATAGCCCAGTTCGGTGTAACGGAAATCCCTGAAAGCAAAGTTGAAAATGCACTTTCAATCGTGAAGGGTGAAGCCGCTCTTCAGGCGGCGTAGTGAAAATGAAATATGGAAAGATAAAAGACCTTCCGGAATAGCGGGAAGGTCTTTTTCTTATTCAATTTCTATTGTTCTTACTCCATGTTCCAGAATGGTATTTATCAGTTCATTTCGTGAATAATTGACCTCTTTGGCAATTCTGTCTATCTCGGAAAGCGTTTCTTCTTTAATACGTACAGTAATCACCCTGTTTCCGTCTTCCCCACGTTTTTTCAGCTTTAATACATCGCCTTTTACTTCGCTCATATTATGTCTCCTTGTCTAATTACTATCAGTTTATGTTGACAGGAGATTTCTTAATATACTATAATATGATATGTATTATGATATCTATAATGATATCAAAATGTTTGTGAGGTATAGGTATGCGAAAATTTCTCTGCTTAATGCTGATCGCCATCATGCTCCTTTCCGTTGGCTGCTCCGCAGCGGTTTCCGTTGTTGGTGCCAACATCAACGATGACGGTAACCTTATTCTTTCCATGAGCGACGGCAGCACCATAGATGCAGGTTACGCTAAAGGTGATAAAGGCGACCAAGGCGATATTGGTCCTCAAGGTCCTCAAGGAATACAAGGACCACAAGGTGAAGTTGGCCCGCAAGGCCCCAAAGGCGAACGTGGCCCCCAAGGTGAAAAAGGCGATACCGGTGCCGCTGGCCGTGATGGCGTAGATGGTAAAGATGGCACTGACGGTAAAGACGGTGCATCAGGTGCCGCTGGTCAAACTCCCTACATTGGTGAGAATGGTAACTGGTGGATTGGAAGTGAGGATACAGGAATTATTGCAAAAACAACTGATTTCATCTTCAATGATAATGGAAATGGTACTGTTCTGTTGGCTTATGTGGGCAGTGATACAAATGTTATAATACCTGATAAAACAACCGAAATATATTACGAAGCATTTATAGATAATAAGTTAATTCAGACGGTGGAAATCCCCTCAAATGTTAAAGCTATAGGTGTTAGGGCGTTTTATAATTGTGTATCTTTGAATGAAATCATTTTGCCAGATGGCCTTTTAACATTAGGCGAATCTGCTTTTCAAAACTGTGTATCATTGGAATCTGTATATATTCCCCACAGTGTATTAACTAATCCAGGCGATTCAAACCTAGGGGCATATATCTTTGAAAATTGTTCAAGTCTAACTCAGGTTACCTTTGGAACAGCAGGCGCAACATCATCTAGTACTGGAAGATTATCGCCATATATGTTTGGTGCTTGCACAGCATTAAATAATATAACGATTCCAGAGTACATAAGTCGCATTTGGAATGGTGCATTTTGGTGCTGCAGCCCATCTATTACACTGTTATCAAGCAATGTAGTTACCGCCAGTCTCCCATCAGACCATTGGGGTGGAATCTTTGCTGATAATAACCCAAATGCAATATACGTTCCCCAAGCTTTAATTGATTCCTACAAAACCGATACATTTTGGAGTAGTTATGCGGGAATAATCCAAGCAATTTCATAAATGAAATTAAACCAAAGGCAGTAATCAAATCAGGTTGCTGCCTTTTTCCTTGCTCCAAAACTTGACACCACCCAAAATTCGATTTTGTCCTGAATTTTTGGTATAATATTTATAGAAAGTAAGGAGAATAAGCGTTTTCTCCTGATACTTTCTCAACAAATCAATTCAATAAAATTATCATGCCGCCTCCACCGAAACGAACTTTGCAGAGCCACCGTCAGAGAAGTTCTACATATACGTAGAAGAATACGTATTCTAAGTATTATTTTTCCCCAAGCTTGTGGTTCATATAAGGGGTTCAGTAACAAAAGTTACTGAACCTTTGTTTTGCTGTGTGGGTTCGGCACAAAGGAGGCTTTATGTCCGTTCCAAATCAAAAAGTAGTCTACATTCACAAGCGTAAATACACCGGTAACTTTCTTCAGATCGGCATTGACGAAATGCGCCTAGCACAGCAGCAGATGACATACTGCGAGTTTGTGTTGTATCTCTACCTTGCCGGAAATGCAGACGGCTTCAAGCTGGAACTCAGTCAGCAGGCATTTGAAAATGCAACAGGGTATAAAAAGACAGCCTATCACAATGCGGTGAACAAGCTTATCGAACTTGGATACCTTACCCAGAGTTACAACTATCACTATGAGTTCCACACTACCCCTGTTCGCTCCAGCAAACTCAATTTTGAAGTTTTATCTAACGGAAAATCTATGCCGCCCGAAAAAACAAAAAAATCTGTTCTATCAAACTCTCAATTCCGTTCCGGCAATAGAGAAATAGATAAAACAGATAATATAAATAAAAAAGATAAAGAATCTTTTTTTGAAAAAGAAAGCGAAAGCAACGGGCCTTCTGTTGACGAATTGCTTAAAGAACTCAACCTGAAATGCGAAACCGTCGACGGTGTCATGCCGCTTTACGAGTTATATCCAGGCTGGTATGACAAACCCGAAGAAGATGTAGATGTATATTGATTTCGCGGTTCTTATGCAGCAGGATTGTACTTTGATTTTGCAAGGGATTGGGGGGAATCCCATAATGCCGCCCCCTACTATATACAAAAGGAGAAATAAAATATGAACTATGAGAAATGGCGTATGCACTATGAAACTTTACCCAATGGAAAAAGAGCGCAAGTTAGAGATGGATACACAATGCGAGATGGTTATTTTACAAGAGATGGACATGGTGGTCATGCTTTTGAACATCATCAAGAAATGAGACAAATAGCACTGGCAACCATTAATGAAGTTGTACCACCAATGATAAACGATATTTGCATTCAGATATGCACAGAAGCTTTGCAGGATGTCATAGGCGCTATTGAATGGGATATTGAGGAAATAGTCAATGTATCCTTTGATGATATGCACAATGTATTTAACAGCGAAAAGTTCCGCAAAGTGATATCCACAAAGATAATGGATTCCATTCAAAAGAACCTGAACAACAGGCGCAGAAAATAGAGAAAGAGTGACTTTATGTCACTCTTTTTTTCTTTAAAGAACTTCTCCTGTTTCCTTTGATATAAACTGTATTTTCAAATTGCAGTTTAAAGCATTTGCGATTTCCCTCAAATCAGATTCCGTGAAATTGTCTCTTTTCATTTTGTTATGCAAATTCTGAGGACTAATTCCCAATCTGCGTGCTAATTCAGATTCAGATATATTACCACTCTTTACAAGCATAATTCTTATTTGTTCTGTCATTGCCATGATATCACGCTCCTTTACGCAATTATAAACTCATACATTTAATACGTCAATGTTTTATTTTAAAAATTAAATCAATATTTAAAGTTTTATATTGACTTTTTAAACCTTTTAGTTTAAAATATAAGCATGGAAGTTGAATAACAACTTTCAAATAACAATTTTTAAGGAGCGACCACAATGTCCAGAAACGAACTTATCGCAAAGATCGAAGCCCTCAACGAATGGGAGCGCCTCATCGCAGAAGCACAGGCAGAAGCCGAAGCAATCAAAGACAGTATAAAGGCTGAAATGCTTGAACAGCAGACAGAGGAACTTGAAGCCGGAGCTTACATCATCCGTTGGACGTCCGTCCTCACAAACCGCTTTGACAGCACCGCCTTTAAAAGGGAATACGGCGAACTGTACAAGCGTTTCACCAAACAAATCTCAAGCCGCAGGTTTTCCATTGTATAAGAAAAGCCCCTTGCCTACTCGCCGACCAAAGCAACAGGCAAAGAGCTAATGACCACTCAAGCGGAGTGGATACCAACATAATAGCGTATTCGCTCCGCAGAATCAAGAAAGGATACGCAAACATGAAACAGCTTACAAGTTACAACAGAGTAGCAGGATACCTCAACAAGATATTCGACCTGCTCAACGCAGAATATTTTGAAAATGAACTTTCAAGGCCCACAATAACCATTCAGTCCACCCCAAAAGCCTATGGACACTTTTCCTTAAAAGATGATACATGGGTTTCCACAATCGGCAACAGCCACGAAATCAACATAGGAGCAGGAACCCTTGCGCGGCCCATTGAGGAAGTAATTGCAACGCTGCTGCACGAAATGGTTCACTACTTCAATTATCAGAATGGCATACAGGATTGCAGTCGTGGCAATACCTACCACAATAAACGATTTAAAGCTGCAGCGGAAAGCCGCGGATTACAAGTTTTCCACCATGAAAAATACGGCTGGTCAATCACTCAGCCCACAGAGCAGATTATGGACTTTGCCATAAACAACGGCCTGACGGATATCCTAATCAACCGCAACGAAAGCATTGCAGGATTCGGAATCACAGGCACAGGAACCCACAGCGGAGCGGCTTCCGGCACAGCGGTCAGGCCCTCAAGCAGCAGAAAGTACATATGTCCCTGCTGCGGCAACTCCGTCAGAGCGACCAAAGCCGTAAGAATCGCTTGCCTCGATTGTGCAAAGCAAATGCTTGAAGCTTAACATTCAAACTCAGGGATACGGCAGCCTCAGCCGCCGCCGTGTCCCATAACTTAAAAGTTTTGACACCGCCACAGCGCAAACCGTATTCAGGCAAAAAAACGGTGTCAAAACTCAGGTTCAAAAGTAAAGGAGAAATAACCATGATTTACGGATATGCAAGAGTATCGACAGCAACACAGGGCCGCGACGGAAACAGCCTTGAGGAACAGGTTTCCTCCCTTGAGAAATACGGCTGTCAGGAAATAATCACAGAAGCCTTTTCAGGCAAGACAATGGAACGCCCTAAATTTAACAGCCTATTTCGCTCTCTGCAAAGGGATGACACATTAGTAGTATGCAAGCTGGACAGATTCGCACGAACAGCCATAGAGGGCGTACACACCGTCAGGGAGCTATTTGATAGAGGTGTTAAGGTTCATATTCTAAATATGGGACTAATCGAAAATACGCTCACTGGAAATCTGATTCTCACAGTTATGCTTGCCTTTGCAGAATATGAAAGAGGGATGATTGCAGAACGAACTCAAACAGGCAAAATGGCAGCTCGTCAGAATCCCAATTTCAAAGATGGCAGACCCAAGAAGTTCACACAGGAGCAGATTGAGCTGGCGTTAGGGCTGCTTAATAGTGGAAAAACGTATAGGGAAGTTGAGAGGATGACAGGGATAAGTAAGAGTACAATGGTGAGGGCGAGAAAAATATATAAATAATAAATTATAGCTCACTGCAAACTTACATTCATTAATTGATGCAAGTTTGCGTTTTTTATTATAAAATTATCTCAACGAACTTATAAAAAATACATTTTTGAAGGATAAGAAAATGGTATTGAACAATATATGGAATAAAGATATTTTGCAGCATAACCTTTCTTTCCTCGCTTTGTTTATAGGTATGTACGAACAATTCGAAGATAAGGTTATCGAAAACGTAGATTGTTTCTTAAATTTAGGCTGTTCAGCCAACGATGATACGCATTGCAAAAAAAGTGAGTATTACAGACAGAATATACTCAATCGAAAAGTTGATGAGAATGGCAATAAAAACAAATTAAAAGCAACCATGTTATGGTTCGTTGACGTAGGTGCAATTACTCCGGAAGATTATTCGTTATTCCTTAATATCAAAGAAGCACGAAATATTTATGTACACCAATTAACCAAATGTGTAGTAAATGGCATTTCTGATAAAGATATAGACATGCTGGTGCAACTACTCAACTTGTTTTACAAAATCGATAACTGGTGGATTAATGAAATTGAAATACCTACTTCAGGAATATCTGCATCTGATGATTATCCTACCGAAGAAGCTTATAGCATGATTTACACGATATACCGAGATATGATAAATATACTTTTCCTAGGAAAAGCAGATGATTATCAGGCATATTTGAATAATTTGCATTCACCTACAGACGAGCATTCCAAATAACGAACCGCTTTTATGGAGAATATTATGCCAAAATCAGAAAACGAAAAGCCCCTCGGCGGCAAACGTGAAAACCAAAAGTATAAAGCCCTGCTCGTGGCAAAATACCTCATGGAATTCACTGACGAAAACCATTCTTGTACCGCAAACGAACTTATAGATTATCTTAAATATGAGCACGGTATTGAAGCTGAGCGGCGCTCCATATACCGTGACATTGCCGCTTTGCGTGATGTTCTTGGTATGGATATCGAAGGAAGCACCGGCGGCAAATATCGCCTTGCTTCACGCCAGTTTGAGCAAGATGACCTTCGCGTACTTGCTGAATGTGTTCATGCTGCAAGATTCATTTCTGCCTCAAAAGCAAAAGAACTGGTGAAAACCATAGGCGAATTTGGCAGTTCATATCAATCCGAATCCTTGCAGCAGGAAGGATTCCTCATAGATAGGGTTAAAACCACACAAAAAGGTACATTCAACATAATTAGCACCATCAACCATGCAATGGCAAAGAAGCTTGATGGCAAACTCCACGCGCCACAGAAGATCAGTTTTAAGTACATGAAACACACCATTGATGATGTTAATTCAATGGTTGAAAAGTACCATGGCAAGATTTACAAAGTCAGCCCTTATCGCTTGTTAATTAACGATGGCAATTATTATCTTCTTGCTTTTGATGATAAGGCACAGGATATGCGAACCTATCGTATCGATAGAATGAAAGATGTTAAGTTGCTGCCAGACTCGCAGGAAGGCAAAGAAGCCTTTGAAGCAATTGACCTCCAATCCTACACACAGCGTGTTTTCTCTATGTTTGGAGGAGAAAAGCAACTTGTTGCAATGCAGTGTGAGAATCATCTGTTGGATTCTGTAATTGATCGTTTCGGCACAAAGAACGCTTCATATTCAAAGGTTGACGATGAGCATTTCTCCATTTCTGTTGAAGTGGAATTGAGCAATCAGTTTTATTCCTGGCTGCTTCAGTTTGGCGAAAAGGCAAAGATAATGCATCCGAAGGAAGTAGCTGATGGAATGAGAAAATTTTTAGAAAAAATTATTACTATGTACCTTCCTAGAAATCAATAAACTATTTTCTGTTCTATAAAAAAGCATTGAAACTCTTACAAAGCCTCAATGCTTTTTTCTCTCAAATATCTCGTATTTATTATCATTAAAAAGGGAATAATGTTTTTCCAAATGTTCTAAGTAAATCACTATCATACAATTTATTAAAATTGCAGAAATCATATCTAAGCAATTTTCGATAATACGAATAACCTTCCTTTCCTTGCTTAAATGCAAATTCATCTATTAAAAATTGAATTTTAGAAAACAAATCATTTATCTGTTTAACGAGTTTAATCATATCTATCGCTGCCAAAGTGATTTCCACATCATTTACTTTATACGATATTGTAAACATCTCCAAGCTACCACTACTGGCACGATAGAACTTTACTGCATGCATTTTATGTTCTAGCTTATTTCTAACTTTCTTTATGTTACTCAAAGCCAAATAGTTATTTCCAAGTATATCCTCATATTCCTTTCTCAAAAAAGGTATTTCATTTGAAAACTCTAATAGTCCATCTCCTTCAATAATTACATACTCATCTGTCGCTTTATTTCCTCCATATGGTATAAGTTCAGGTATCGTTTTTACTACTCTTTCTACACATTTATCATATTGTCCTGAATTATCAAGCACATCTGCCCCGCATAGCATTATAAGATCCCTATTTAAATCATATAATGCTTCAAAATACCTAAAAAGAGCATTACAAATTTCAGATGTCATTTCCCATCATCTCCCTGATTACTAGTTTTAATTAAGTCACTTATATCATTTATCATACCATGTTAGTCTGTGTTTCCTCAGTATGCTATTATTTCCAAATGGCAATTTATTTTCTATCTTACATTCTATCAAGTATCCGTTAATACAATCCGCTAATAAATCCCGAATAAATATATTAGGAATCACCAATTCGTAAGCAAATTCAGAAACGATTTTATCATCCAACACATACCCTCTTAGTACATTTCTGTAAAATGGCTCTGTCAATTTAGTCTCCATAAGAGTATTATTTTTTTCTCCCAAACCTGTCATTTCATGCGTTGCTTTGCTTCTCATTCGGTATATCAACGTGATCAACTGATGTTCTTTAGCCTTTGTCAATGCAAAATCCTTATTCTTTATTTTTTCTAAGTACTCCAATATCATTTTAGCTTTCATAGTTTTTATTGCATGCTTCGCTAGGCAGTTTTTGCTTATACATAATGTTTTTAACGAAGCGATGCTTTCTATATGTTCTATATCTGATTCCTTAATCAAATCTTCAACATGGTAATGCAACGTGACTGGCTCGACACCATCCAAATAATCATATTTGCTTTGATGTTGTAACACAAATTTACAAAATGCTTCTTTGGACTTACCTGTTGGATATCCTGCCCACTCCTGTGCCAAACAATCTATCAATGAAAACATACATATAAGTTGCATCGTCTGGTCGCCAATATTATCAATGATAGACAACTGATTATCCAGATACTTACGCATCATTTGTATTGACCTTTCGACTTCTTCCACATGATTATAAGATGGATCAGGTTTAAAAGTTCCGCGAACAGTAATATCTGGCATATGATCTCCTTTCTTTCACAATCTCAAAACCACGCAAGAGATCTTTATTTAAAATTATATCACCCTTACCTTTTTGTTTGAAGCTACTTAAATATTCCTACTAAATGTACTTGAAGATTTACTTTCAGACTTGTTCCCATCTATCATCAACCTTGCATCCAACTTGCATAAAAGTTGTTATAAAGTTATATCTATCTTCTTCCCAGCTTGCCACTCCACCCCCACCAACACACAAATTTCAGATGTTAGTCGCCTTAAAACTTGCTTTATTATTTTTTATCTGCTATTATCTGAAAAACACCAAGAAACAGAAGGTAACGGATTCGACTAACTCCCCTATAAATCAGTCTCAGGCTTCAGATGCGGCAAGTGGCAAAAACGTAGACTATCAGCCTATTGCTGCGCAGCAGCACTAGGCTGAGCAGCCCACCAACGGTGAATTCATAGCCCTGGTTGCTGACAAGCTAATCATGGAGACTGCGAGGGAGAAAAACGGCAGAAGCGAGATTCAAGATGTAATATGTAGAGGGTGGTTTCTACCGCCTAATACTATTACATGACTGGCGGCTCATTTGTGGTGAATTGGTCTGGCAGTTGTGGGAAAGGAAAAAAATCCGCATAACTGCTGACATTTTAGCACGAAGGGAGCATGAAAATGAAGTCTATTTTTGAAGAAATGGGCGGCACATATACGAAGGTTGGCGATTACTATATCCCCGACCTTGCGCTGCCGGAGACCGAGGAATATCAGATCGGTAAGTATGGCCGTATGCGCCGCCGCTACTTGAAAGAGCATCGTCCCGTCCTTTATGCACACTACCTAACAAGCTGCACCCTGCATGAACATCTTGCAGAGATAGACAAATCCTGCAATCAGCGTATGGAGATCATGTGCGAAGCTATGGCACGACTGGAAGGTGTGACCGAGGCACTTAAAGCTACCGATCAAATGGAATGGGTACGGCGCATGAACAACATTCATAACCGTGCAGAGGAAATTGTTCTGACGGAGCTTGTATATTGCTAAACACATGTTAGCCCCGCATCAGCATGAATGAACGCTGGTGTGGGGCTAATTCTGTATCACTTAGCTCTTTATATTCCAGTAGCCTTTTCGGTCAGACCCGATGCGCTCGATGATTCCTTTTTCCTTCAGCTCCTTCAGACGCTGAGAAACTGTTTTTCTGCTGATAGATAGCTTATCTGCTATGGTGGTAGATGTGTATGCAGGATCTTCGGAAATCAGGGCCAGAATTTGCATGGATTTTTCATCCAAGGTTTCTGTTACCTTTTCTGTTACCTTTTCTGTTACCTTTTCTGTCACCTTGTAGGTGGCAGATCGAATAACCCGATCCTCTGACGCTGTAAACTGAATCATAATATCGCCGGGATGCACGGTGTACGCAGGAAGCGGGCTTCCATCTTCCTTGCAAGCCTGACAGATTTTCTCAATACCACGTCCCCAGCTCTCGATGAAGCCGGCCAAATAATACACATTCGCAATCGCCGTGTTGTAAGGGCGGGATGCGTGTTTGGACATCAGGCTGTCTGCCGTCCAGTTGTCTGGAAGCCTACCACAGTTAGCGATATACAGCTTATCCTCATACACGCTGATCTGAATCGGAACGCCGCTTTCATATTGCTTGTGGCATAGAGCGTTAAGAAGGGCTTCACGCAGGGCAGCGTCGGGAACAAAATAACGCTCAATGCGCTGCATCCCTTCGTAAGTGATTTTCGCTTTCATATATTTCAGATGGATGACTTCAATGATCTTGTCAATCTGTTCCAACAAGGAGCCGTGAATTTCATCCTGATAACGGAGATCGGCATCATTCTCGAAAAAGCCGATTTTTGTGTATGCGCCCAGCTGCCAGCGGTCAGGGTCTTTGCAGAACAGCAGCATCGCTGCGTTGGTATAATACCCGGCATTGGTCAGACGCAGCTTTTCCATTAAATCCGCTTTGTCCTCGTCTAAAACGCTTTGGTCGATCCGGCCCTTCTTGGCGGCAAGGGTCTTGAATCTCTTGACCAACTCATCATCAATATCATCCAACGTAAATCCCGGCAAGGGCATATTATCCCACGAAGCACCACGTTTGCGTAGAATGAAGCTCTCCAGTTCTGGGCCAGAAAGGGTCTGCATGGTGCTGCCGCTTCTATAATAATAGACACCTTTGCAGTTTATGGCAACGGGATATGGTGGAACAACGATTTCCAGATATTCTTTCCCGTCACGCTCCAGCTGATTGACATCCACCACGATGCTCATGGCATTTCGGATTTTGTTTGGAACATCCTCCAGCAGCTTGCGGATATTGGGCAGGCCGATAACTTTTCCATCATCGTCACAGCCAATATAAATCTTGCCGCCCTGTGCATTGGCGAAGCCGCAAATCCATTCCAGATAGTCATCCTTCCACTTAGCTTTCCATTCTATGTTCTGATTTTCAGGCATTATTATCACCATCCTCTGATTTATTCTTTCCCCGGCTCTTATAAACATTATACTGATTTTTACACCTTGCACTGCAAAAAGCGGAGTTAGCCCGGTTACTCAGGAACACTTTCTGACACTGCTTGCACATCCGCAACGGCTTTGTGCTGTCCACCAGCATGAAGCTGAACATCATCTGAATCCCCAACAGCAGGGAATGGAAATCCCAATAGATCGTTGGCCTATCCAACAGCTCTATATGATAGGTGGGTGCAATGCCGCCAAATGCAGCCATAGACTTACGCAGCATATTCCGGCTTTCTTCCTCCATGGAATCATAGTCATTATAATAGAAGAAAGAGGTCAGCATATTAAATGCCCAATCCTTGAGTTGCTGTGCCACCCAATCGTAAGGCTCTGCATACGCCCGCTGGAAGCTCATGGTCTTTGCCATCGGCTCGTCCATAAAGGTCATGGTCAGTGCAATCATTGCCCGGTCGCTGGACACATTCCAACTGGATTCCACACCGTTCTTGACCACATCCAGCTTATCAAAGGGGTAAAACAGGGACAGATACTTCTCCGTCTCCATCGTTTCTTCCTTGATAAAATGGTTCTTTGGCAGATATACCGCCTCATAATCCATAAAGGACGGCGTGGTGGGCAGGGCCGTCATCAGGCCCAGCAGCCCATAGTGGGTAATAAATTCCAAGATTGCCTTTTCTACCTCTGGCTCAGAGCTTTTCTTGCCGTTCATCATCAGCATCCCCACATTCAGAGCATCCAGCACAATGTCCGGGGCTTCCTTGAGTGGGTTATAGACATCCGGCCTGGCATCCTTTGCCGGGGTGATGTATTTCTTCCCGTCCTTGCCTGTTTTGATTTCATAGCGTTCATACCGCACCCAATGGGAACGGGATTGCTCAAAAAATGTATTCATAACGCAAATCCTTCCTTTCGGTCATCTGCTTATCAAATTCAATCAGATCATTCGCTGTCCTTGCTGCTGCCAAGGGCAGCTTTCTTTTTCCTCGGCTTTGATTTGTTCTCCCGGAGGATAACGGCGTCCTTGCCATAGGCTTTCAGCAAAAGCCCATATTCCTCTAAGAACTGCCGTTCCCGCAGCGTTAGGCTTCCACAGTCGTTCTGTTTTTCCAAAAGGTAATCATAAACCGCTCTTTGCAGCTTCTTGTGGATATTCTTTCGGAGCTTTCTAATGTTTCGGTCTGTCTGTCCCCGTATCATACCCACCTGTATGGTGCTGTACTGCCGGATGGACAGGTAATACAGCACTTCCTTCTGATCAATGGTAAGGCTGCGTATCAGCTCAGAAATAAATGAGCTTGCAACCAACTCATGCAGTTCATAGGGGCAAGAAAAAATGATATCCAGAAAATTGCCGCTGGCAAGCTGGCGGTATCGTGGCAGATTCAAATACAGCGGAATCATCTTCGGATTGGGAACTGCCATGTATTCTAACGGAACATCTCCCCGGAGATTTTCATGGTCACGCTCCCGTCGTTCCCGATTCCGATCCAACCTGTCCCATTCGCTGACAACGTATCGAAAGTCGTCCTCTGTTCTTGCAGCATCCTCCAGCCGTGCCAACGCCTCTGCCCGTATCTGGCGCTTTAAGCGTTTTTCGCTGACAGGAGCAGCTTCTTCCTCTTCGTCCTCCAGTTCTACGGTGTAGTCCCTTGGGTTTTCGTCCTGCTCCAGCTCTCTTTCCAGCTCTAAGGCTCGTTCTTCGGAGAGGATTTCCTCTAACTGCTCGTTTTGTATCGTCAGATCGGAGGCTTCATCCCATTCGGTTAGGTCATCACCGTCATCCGGGAACAGGAGAAATGTTCTATTTTCATCTGTCATGACCTCACCTCCGAAAATTTTTTGAATTTCTTTCAAAAACAGTTCCGATTTACACCCCGGATTTCTCCTATTAGTGAGAGGGTAATCTGATAAGCGGTTATTTAGGTTACTTTTTCAACCCGTATCAAGAGAAAGGAGGACGCAAGTTGCGGTAGCTTTATGAAACATGACACAAGATGCCACCGACTTACATCAGTCGGAACCACCATTAGTATATCAAACGAACATGAATTTTTCAAGGAGGAACGCTATGGATAAAAACAAACAGGCACAGTATATGATAAGACGTATTGGCGGCACCACCTACAAGGTGAGAGTCGCTTTCAGTGAAAGTGGGAAAGAGACAATGGAGGATAAAATTTTACGAATGATACGCAACGAAGTAGTTACAAACGACGGAACTTGTGATATAATTGGTGTACCACAAATGAGCCGTCAGTCTGAAAGGAGCGCATCATGAGCATCATTCAGACTGAGGACAAGATCACCGCCTTATACGAACGACTTTCCCGTGACGATGACCAGATTGGGGATAGCAACTCCATTGTGAATCAAAAGAAATACTTGGAGGGCTATTGCGCACAGCAGGGGTACACAAACTTTGCCCATTACACGGACGACGGATTCTCAGGCGGCACATTTGAAAGACCGGCATGGAAAAAGCTGGTGGCAGACATTGAAGCTGGCAAGGTGGCTCGTGTGATCGTAAAGGATATGTCCCGAATCGGACGTGACTACTTGCAGACCGGCTTTTACACGGAGGTTATGTTCCGTCAGCATGGCATTCATTTTATTGCCATCGCCAACAGCGTGGACAGCAACGACCAGAACAGCAATGAATTTGCTCCGTTCCTCAACATCATGAACGAGTGGTACTTGCGTGATCTGAGCCGCAAGCAGAAAACCGCTATCCGTGTGAAGGGGGAATCAGGCAAGCCTACCACCAACAGTGCCATCTACGGCTATAAGAAAGACCCGAACGACAAGCACCATTGGTTGATTGACGAGGAGGCCGCCGCCGTTGTGCGGCGCATCTTCCGTCTGACCATCGAGGGAAAAGGCCCCTATGACATTGCCAGAATCCTTTTTGAAGATAAGGTAGAAGCTCCGGCGGTCTATTTTGCAAGGAAAGGCATTGGCGTTTGGAAAAGTAAGACCGAGTTCGCATATCCTTATAACTGGAGCGGCTATATTGTGGGGCAGATATTGTCTAAGCCTGAGTATATGGGGCATACGGTCAATTTCCGTTCCCACAAGCTGTCATATAAGGACAAGACCTCTATTCCTAATCCCAAGGAGGACTGGCTGATCTTCGAGAACACCCATGAGGCCATTATCGAGCCGGAAACATGGGAGCTTGCTCAGCAACTGCGGAAAACGCCACGGCGTATTGATACCATAGGCGAAGCCAATCCCCTGACCGGGCTTTTATACTGTGCGGACTGCGGCGCAAAGATGTATAATCATCGTTCCAGAGGCGGTACAGAAGGCACTCCGTATCCGTCGGATTTCTTTGACTGCTCCTCTTATACACTGGCACATCAGAAGCATGGAAAGGACTGCTGCGGGCACTATATTACCACTAAGTCGCTGCGTATCCTTATTTTAGAGACAATCCGCACTGTCAGCCAGCTTGCCATAGCAGATCGGGAAAAATTCACCGAGAAGATACGAGCCGCTTCACAGGTCAGGCAGGTGGAGGCGGCCAAAGATGCCAAACGAAAGCTGAACAAAGACCGTAAGCGCCACAGTGAGCTGGATACGATCATTAAAAAGCTCTATGAATCCTTTGCCGTAGGCCGAATTTCTGAGGAACGCTTTGACAGCCTGCTTGCTGAGTACGAAGTCGAACAGAAAAACCTTTCCGCACAGATTGCAGAAACGGAGGAAAGCCTGACGAGCTATGAGGAAGATACTGCCCGTGTAGAGCAGTTCCTTGCTTTGGCAGAAAAGTACACCGATTTCTCCGAGCTGACTACACCGATGATCAATGAATTTATTGATAAAATCATCGTTCATGCCCCGGAGCGCATCGACGGGGACAGAACGCAGGAGGTAGAAATCTTCCTGAAATTCATCGGAAAGTTTGAACTTCCTGCCCCGGAGCTGACAGCAGAGGAAATCAAGCGGCAGGAGCAGCTACGCCAGCATCGCATCAAAAGCCGGGAGCGCTATCAGTTGATTAAGGCCGGGAAGCACACCGTTGGGCAGCCTTTTCAGCTAACCTGTAAGTGCTGCGGTCAGGGATTTGAATCCAAAAGCTCGGCTGCTATGTTCTGCGGACCGAATTGCCGGGCGAAGTTCTACCGGCAGGAAGCGGCAGAAAACAGGCGGCGTGACTGCACTTGTGAAAACTGCGGTAAGACCTTTTCCACCACAAGAAGCAATGTCAAGTATTGCAGTGATGAGTGCCGATATGAGGGGCATATCAAAGGCCAGCGGGTTCGCAATGCAGCGAACAGGAAGGAAAAACTGGCAGCGGAGACAGTTACCTCTCCGGCTTAATATTTCCAATAAAACAATAAATTTTGAGGAAGCGGTTTGCCTTATATCAGGGCAAGCCGCTTTTTCTACGCAAAGGAGGACACATGAATTTATTCGAAACCGTAAAAAACAACGTCAGCCTGCGGGAAGCGGCACAGGCGTATGGCCTTGAGGTCAACCGGCACGGCAAGGCGCTCTGCCCCTTTCACAATGACAGACACCCCAGCTTGTATGTGGCAAACGACCATTATTATTGCTTTACCTGCGGAGAGCATGGAGATGTCATTGACTTCACTGCAAGGTTGTTTGATCTCAAGCCCTACGACGCAGCCATGAAGCTGGTGATAGACTTTCATCTTGACCCGGACAAGCCGCCCAGCGCAGCGGCACTCAATGCAAAGCGTATCCGAACAGAAGCACAGAAGCTCAAAGAAAACGAGCGTCTGTGCTTTTCTGTTTTATCGGACTATTACCGTTGCTTGGAGGAATGGAAAGCATACTATGCGCCGCAAACGCCGGATGAGCCAGTCCATGATTTATTCGTGGAAGCCTGCCACAAGCTCAGTCAGATTGAATATGAACTGAACATTCTCACCTTTGGTGACAGCTATGAGCGTCGGGAAATTGTACAGGACTGGATGACGGATGGTGAAATCATAGCACTAAAGGAGCGTCTGGAACAACTGCGAAAGGAGGAAACCTATGGACGAATTGAATACCCCAATGGTTATGCCGCCTGAAGAAAGCATTCCCGATTGGTATGATGGAAAACGCATCAACGAAGTGCTGTTTTGTCAGCAGTTCTTAAAAAAGCATCCCATGAAATGTGTCAGAGGAAGGCTGTTCACAGTGGATGGACTGATTGAGGACGAGGCGCAAATCGGCAATCTCATTCTGGAGGAGATCTCCGGCTGTCTGACCTCCGGGCTTTCCAAGGTGGTGGCAAATCTGCTGGCCAGTATCAAGCTGCAAGCCTATTCGCCGCCCCTGCCCATCGAGACTGACCGTATCCATGTGGCAAACGGGACACTCTTTCTGGATGGGCGTTTCACCGAGGACAAAAGCTATTGCAACAACCGTCTGAGTGTGGCCTATCTCCCCGATGCACCGCCGCCTGTGCGCTGGCTGCAATTTTTATCCGAGCTGCTTGTCCCGGAGGACATTCCCACCTTGCAGGAGTATATGGGCTACTGCCTATTGCCTACCACAAAGGGGCAGAAAATGCTCCTGATGATTGGTAAGGGCGGCGAAGGAAAGAGTCGAATCGGACTTGTAATGCGCTCCATGCTGGGAGATAACATGAATACCACCAGCATCCAGAAGGTAGAGAACAACCGTTTCAGCCGTGCAGACCTGGAAAACAAGCTGCTGATGGTGGATGACGATATGGATATGAGTGCCCTGCCCAAGACCAACTATATCAAATCCATCGTGACCTCAGAGTGCAAGATGGATATGGAACGCAAGGGTGTTCAAAGCTATCAGAGCCAGCTTTATGTCCGCTTTCTTTGCTTCGGCAACGGCGCTTTAACCGCTTTGCACGACAAGTCAGACGGCTTCTTCCGCAGGCAGATCGTGTTGACCACCAAGGACAGGCCAGCAGGACGAGCCGATGATCCATTTCTGGTGGATAAGCTGACACAGGAGCGTGAGGGCATCTTTTTGTGGTGTCTGGAGGGTCTGCGGCGGTTGATTGGGAACGAGTATCAGTTCACCATCAGCGATAGAGCCAAAGAAAATATGGAGACAGTAAAGCGCAGCAGCAACAATGTGATCGAGTTTTTGCAATCCGAGGGCTATATCCGCTTTAAGGCCGACAGCGAAGCCAGCTCCAAGGCTATCTATGAAGCCTATCTCCGCTGGTGCGAGGACAACGCACAAAAGCCTATGTCAGCAAATCGTATCAGCTCAGAGCTGGCCCAGAATGAACGGCTTTATAATGTGGAGGCTACCAACAATGTGTACGCAGCCGGAAAGCGGGTGCGTGGATTTATCGGAGTGGAGGCGATGAACTTGCTTCCTTATTAAATATGAGAACTGGACTTCAAAACTGCCGTACATGCCGTACACGATGTACGGCAGTTCTCAACTCCGTTTTCAAAAAGCTATTTTACCGCAAAATCAGCGTTCTTTATGTGCAATGTGCTGCGATTACCGCATTTTCTTGCGGTATAAACAGCGATTTGACAAAGCAAACGCAAAATCCAAAGACCAATCGGTGTACAGCGGCGTACAGCACTGGCGTTTACCGTACAGAGCCGTACACAAACAATCTATTTTCAAGGCCGCACAGCGGCAGAAAGGACAAACTATGAACTATATGAACAATAACCCTATAATCATCGGCATCGACCACGGCTATGGGAATATCAAGACTGCACATTGCTGCTTTCCTACGGGCGTGATCATCTCTGACAAGGAGCCGACCTTCAAAAGCAATCTGCTTGTCTACAACGGCAGCTATTACACCGTGGGCGAAGGTCACAAGGAGTTTATCTCTGACAAAATGACAGACGGTGACTACTATATTCTGACCCTTGCTGCCATTGCAAGAGAGCTGAATATCCGCAAGCAGACCTCTGCCCGTGTGCATTTGGCGGCGGGGCTCCCTCTTACTTGGGTCAGCGAACAGAAGGATAGCTTCAAGGCGTACCTGTTGCAGAATGAAATGGCGGATTTCATTTTCCGTGGTGTCAGCTATCATGTGGAGTTTGCCGGAGCGGACATCTTCCCGCAGGGCTTCTCCGCTGTGGCGGACAGACTGCGGGGATTCAAGGGCATCAATATGCTTTGCGACATTGGCAACGGAACGATGAATGTCATGTATATCAACGAGCGCCGTCCGCTATCTCAGAAGTGCTTCACGGAGAAGTACGGGACAAACCAGTGCATGATTGCTGTCCGGGAAAATCTCATGCGGCAGTTTGGCGCATCGGTAGATGATACGATTCTGGAGCGTGTGATTCGCTTTGGGACGGCAGACATCAGCGAACGCTACCTAACTGCTATCCAGAACACAGCGAGGGATTACACCGCAGGCATCTTCCGCAGACTGCGTGAGCATGAGTATGACCCGGAACTGATGAGGCTCTATGTTGTCGGCGGTGGAAGCTGCATGGTGAAGAATTTCGGAGAATATGATGCCAGCCGGGTGATGATCAATGATGACATCTGCGCCACAGCCAAGGGCTATGAGCTGCTGTCTGCACAGAAAATGCAAAAGAAAGGCGATCTTGTATGAAGCAAATCTACACAACAACACTTCGGCTGAATCTGGAGAACGAAGCAGACCGCAGGGCGTGGGAGCATTTGCAGAGCCTTGACAGGCGAGAATATCGTTCAGTCAGCAAGGCAGTCGTTTCGGCGGTCAACGCTTACTTTGACCGTAGCAAGCAGCTTGCCGATGATCCCTATCTGGAAACACGGGAGAAGGAGGACGCTTTCCTCAGCCGGATCGAGGATACCATCTCACGCAGCTTGCAGAGCTGTACGCCGGTAAGCCTTGGCGGTATCCTACAGCTTATGCAGAGCGCACAGCCTGCCGCTGCTCTTGTTTCGGAGGAAACCGAGGAGGACATTTCAGCTGCGCTGGATTTTGCAGACGGCTTTTGAAATTACTTTTCTTGATTTTACTACTATGTTGGTGGCAATACAATCCGTCTTTGCTACCAAATTGGCAATTCTCAGAATGAGGAAAACAATTTACCATCAGTTCTGCAGGGAGTTGGTATCTGTGTGATACCAGTTCCCTGCTTTTTACTATCACGAAGCCGCCCAGCGGCAGAAAGGAGCCAGATATGGCAAATAAAAAGATCATGACCAAGGAAGAATTGCAGGCCAAGCACCGATTGGAGGAGGCACAAATGCGGGATCGGGCGAAAGAGCGAAAGGCCCGTACCAGACGCTTGATTCAGGAGGGCGCTGTTTTGGAGAAAGTATTTCCAGAGGCTCAGCAAATGGAGCTTGAAAAATTAGAGGACTTGTTATATGAGAAGCTACACTAATCTGCGAGGGGCGTTCCGGGCAACCGGGGCGTCCCTTCCTTTTTTATCCCGAAGGGCGCACTTACTCACCACCTGCGAAGCAGGCGGTGGTATCCCTTCCGTTGGTCGGGCTCGTGCGCTCTTCACGAACTGTCCATCGGACACTTCTCCAGAGAGGGCAGGAAATGCCGCAAGTCAGCATTCCCTGTGCAGTCGGCGCTTCTGCTGATGCAGAGATTGCTGCTTGTCGCACCAATCCGGCAGATACTCTGCCCGCCTCCTGCCTGCGAAAACCTGCCACCGGCAGCTTTATCGCAGATATGGGCAGCAATGCAGCCCATTTTCTCTTTGCAAAGAGAAACAGAAACCAAGGGGTGGCGTTTTACCACCCCCTCACAAAATACGAATCGAGGTGAACGCAAATGGCAATTTACCACTTGGAGGCAAAGGTGGTCAGCCGGGGAGCCGGACGCTCCGCCTGTGCAGCCTCCGCTTATCTCAGCTGCTCCCACATCCTCAATGACTATGACGGAGTACAGCACGATTACACCCGAAAGCAGGGGCTTGTGTGGCAGGAGGTATTCCTGCCGGACATGGCCCCACCCGCATGGCAAGACCGAGAGGTTCTCTGGAACGCCGTGGAGGAAAACGAGAAAACCAAGGACAGCCGCTTAGCCCGTGAGTTTGTGGTAGCCCTGCCCATAGAGTTGTCCCTAGAGCAATGGCAGACGCTGTTGACGGACTTCGTACAAAACCAATTTGTCGCAGACGGGATGTGCGCCGATCTGGCAATCCACGATCCTGATCCACCGGGTCATAATCCACATGCCCACATTCTCTTGACGGTGCGCCCGCTTGATGAAAGCGGCAAATGGCAATACAAAACGGAGAAGGAATATCTCTGCAGCCGTGACGGTGAGGAACGGGGCTTTACCGCTGCCGAGTTTAAGGCTGCACAGGCTGACGGATGGGAGAAACAGTACCAGTACAAGGTAGGCAGGAAGAAAGTGTATATGACACCATCCGCAGCTGAGGAACATGGATATGAGCGTGCCAGCAAGTATCCCAAAAGCACCAAATACGGGAGACAGAATCCCATTTCTGAACGCTGGAACAGCGAGGAACAGCTCCTTATCTGGCGCAAAGCATGGGCAGATGTGACAAACAAATATTTGGAGCGATACGGTCATGAGGAGCGCATCGACCACCGCAGCTTTGTCGAGCGAGGCATTGACGAGCAGCCCACCATCCACGAGGGCGTGATTGCCCGTGCTTTGGAACAGAAAGGTATCGTGTCCGACAGGTGCGAACTCAACCGTCAGATCAAGGCGGACAACAGGCTCCTGCGGGAACTGAAGGCGCAGTTCAAGAAAATTACGGAGGCGGTGAAGAACACGCTGCCCGCTATTGCAGAAGCGTTGGAAAAGCTGCGGGAAAATATGCTGATCTTCTGCTATCAGTTAGGGCATATCCGCAGCAGCAAGAAACAGATGACCGGTGCCTTGAATATTCTGAAGCCAAATCTGGCACAGTACCGCTCCCTTGTGCAGCAGATAAAGGAAACAACCAAAGAACGGAAGTCCCTACTGGCTGAAAAGAAATCCCTTCCTGCGATCCACTTTGTCAGGCACCGTGAGCTTGCCTCCAAAATAGCCGAGTTGACGGAAAAGTTAGAGGAGCTAAAAAGCGAAAAGGCTATGCTGCTTCATTCTCTGGAATACCCAGAGGACGCCACAAGCGATATCTTCCAGCGCCAGATTGACCGCTATGAAGATAATCTCAAACGGCTTGAGGCGCAGGAGAATAAGTATGCCGGAGAGCTGGAGGCTGCATTGTCTGAGTATGCCGAGCTGAAAGAGCAAGCTTCCGGCTTTGATTCCTTGCAGCTTTATCTGGAGCGGAAGGCACTTCGACCTGACAGAGAGAAAGCAGCAGCCCAACGCATTGAAGCGGCTTATGGCGACAAGTTCAGTTGGTGGTTGATGGAGAGTGGCCTACGGGATGTGTCTGGCTATCTTGACGAATATGCACAGGAAAAGACAATGGATCGAGAACTGCGGCAAAGGCGGCGATCGGAGCGGCTTGAGCGTAAGATGAAAAACAGAGATATGGAACGTTAAAAGTGCTGGAGGTTGAAACTTCAGGTGAAGTCTGTGACATAGGGGGATGGAGATAATCCCTATACGTCAAGCGTAAAATAAGCACCGGTATGGGTTTTCCATACCGGTGCTTGCAATATTTAATCGAATTCTATCACTTAAAATCAAAAGAGTTTTCCAACAACTTATCAAGTGCTGCCATCAGTTCCGCTCGAACAGCCTCTCTTTCACTTTCTCCGCCTGCATTTTCGATATAGATGGAATAGTTATCAAATGTGATATAGGCGTAATAGATCACAGTCTTAATTCCTTCGCTGTTTGCATTTGTAACGAAGTAGCCAGCTTTAACTGGCGTATCTCCAACCATAGATACATTTCCCTTGCCAATTACGGTAGTATCCATAAGATTGTTCCCAGACAGCGAAACAACAAATTTCATATCGCTGTAATGACCATCAAAGCCAACAAATGCTACATCGTCCAAGGTAAAGAGGGCATCTCCGGAAATCGGAAGATCACCGAAAATAGTCTGAACCTCATCTTTGGTCAATGCTCGTGCTTGCAAGTTCAAACTCAGAGCAGAGGCTACCGTATCTGCTTTAGTGAAAGATATGGTAGTTCCATCACCTAATGTAGCTGTTTCTGTACTTTTGCCGAATAATCCCATACTAAACACTCCCACCACGATTAGACAGAGACACGCAGCAATTGCCCCAAATTTCAGCCAAATGCTTTTTTGTTTCTTTGCCTGATAACTCGCCGTTTCTTCGATATGACGGCTACCAATGCCACCAACGGCGTCAGAGATGTTCTTTCGTGTCATAAATCATACCCCGCTTTCTGTAAATGATTTTTAAGTTTGCTTCTGATTCGGGAAAGGCGAACAGACACATTGTTATTTGTTGTACGAAGCCTCTTTGCAATTTCTGTAATGCTATCTGAGTACCAATACCTTGCTACAAACATAACCCTGCTTTCCTGATCCAAGCTGTCAAGGAAACGATCAATTTCCTGTGACAGCTCCTTTGCATCCACTTCCTGTTCAATAGTAGATGCAGAAGTTAGGCACTCTTCCAACTCATCAAGTGCAACATCATAGTAACTGTTTCGCTTTAGTGCAGTATTTGCGTGGTATTTTGCGGTAGCGATATTGCGGGTAATACGAAAAATATAGGTTCTGAGTGGGTCAGGTCTTTCTGGAGGAATTGCATTCCACGCAGCAAGGTATGTATCATTTACACATTCTTCTGCGTCGGGTTCGCATTTCAAAATGTTGTTTGCAATTCTTTTGCAAGTTGAACCGTATTTTGCAGCAAGTTCAGCTATTGCCTGCTCAGTACGAGCAAAGAACAGTTCAATGATCTTCACATCCTCTAACAAGGTATCCACCTCCTCACCTATGTACTATGGATCTGGCGGACAATCTTACAGAAGCGAGGGAAAATTTCACACCTTTATTATAGTACATTGCAATTCTATTTTCTATCGCCTCAGCAAAATCGTTTGGCACCAGTCGAGGTCGCTCGGCAGTCTGAAAATATGGTCCTTCGGTTTTGGTAGAGTTGCTCGCAGCAGAGGAGGCGTAACAAAAAATTAAAGGTAGCTGCCCGGACAGAATGGGTTGGGTGGAAAAATAAATAATATCCGAAACAGGATGACGGAAATTGTTAGCGCCGAGTTAATTCGTACACAGTTAGTGTTTAAGTGTTTACAAACAGCCCATTGATATTGTTCGTTTGTGCGTATATAATATATATAACTATTTGATGCGGAGGTAAACTATGTTTGAATACATGACAGTACAGGATGCGGCTAAACTTTGGGGAATATCGGTGCGTCGTGTTCAAAAGCTGTGTGAGGAGAATCGCATTGATGGAATTGTTCGGCTACCTCGTGCATGGCTAATTCCCCAAGATGCCCAAAAGCCGGCTGATGGAAGATATAAACAAAATAAAAATGAATTTATAGCTGACAACAAGGAGAACACACGATGAGTAAATTGTTATTAGTGGAGGATGACCAAAGTATCGTATCCTCATTATCAGACTATTTAGGAAATGAAGGGTTCAAAATCGAAAATGCTCCCGGTCAAAAAGAAGCAATAGAAAAATTGGATAGCGACCAATACGATATAGCCTTGGTGGACATTCAATTATCAAACGGAAATGGTTTTTCTGTTTGTTCTGCAATTAAAGAAAGAGGAACTATGCCAGTTATTTTCTTAACGGCTTCTGATGATGAATATAGTGTTGTGGCTGGGTTAGATATGGGGGCTGACGATTATATCAGCAAACCGTTCAGACCAAGAGAACTGCTTTCAAGGATCAACAGCGTATTAAGGAGAACTAAGAACACACAAAACAATATCAGTTACCTCGACTTAGTTGTGGACACAAATCAAGCAACCGTATCAAAGAATGGGAAAGAGATTTTGTTGTCTGCTATGGAATATAAGTTGCTGTTAGTCTTTTTGCGTAACAAAGGTATTGTCCTTTCTCGCAGAAGATTGTTGGAGCTTTTATGGGACAC
>JABLTO010213137.1_pt1 | contig 59856 bp, 46 predicted proteins | sample 7160091 | NCBI WGS metagenome assembly JABLTO01 (sample SAMN14651225, study PRJNA627086) | human gut metagenome | isolation source: feces | host: Homo sapiens
TATTTTATTATGTATTGCTTCCGATCATTGGAGTAAAAATTTTTCTGACCTATCTGATTCTGATTATGTTGAATCTGGTATATTTATATGGATGGTACTGGAAAAAATATGGTTCCGGGAAGAAAGTAGAAGAAAAAGACATTCGACTTTGGCATATCGCATCAGCGGCAGGGGCGGTATTTTGTTTTCTGATTGTAGCAGGTGTGACGCCGGATGCATTTACCAGTGTTTCAGCAGCAAAATCGTTATTAAACGGCGAAGCACAGGCTTATCGGGCGCAGGAACAGGAAAGAGTAGCAATTTTAGAGGATGCTTCGATCGAAAATGCAGAGCTGAAAGAATTTCAAAATAAGCCGTATCTTCTGTTTTACGAGGATATCGAGGCGGATACGAATAACTGGAAAAATGTCCGGATGAGCTCTTATTATCGCAAAAACAGTGTAATATTAATCGAGAGCGAGACGGAATAATCTGATGAAAGCGTAGAGAATTGTGCAGATAAAATTTGGAGAACCGTGGTATTGGAGAATTTGTGAACTGATTTCAATTTTTGGTGGAATGATAATGTTGTCCTTTGGAGAGAGGATACAGAAGAAACTGAAAAGACAGAAAAAACGGAGGCTTTTACAGTGAAGAAACTGGCAGAATGGATTAGTATAAAGAAAATAGCAGTAGCTGTCGGATTCGCATTTTTTGCGTCGATGGTACCCAACTGGTTATTGGCGTTTATCGCCAGACCTTCGGGGGACGACTACGGATATTCTGCAGCAAGCCATCAGACGTGGCTTCATACGCATTCTGTGATCGAAGTGCTTCGGACAGGTCTGGAAACGACAAAGCAGATGTGCCAGGTCTGGAATGGAGACTGGTTCAGTGTTTTTATATTTACGCTGATGCCGGAGGTCTTTGTATATAGAAGTTTTTGGATCGTACCTGTGTTCTGGACACTGGCAATGATTGCAGCCACTTATTATATGGTACATGAGGTTTTTACAAACTATTTTGGCTTAAAATGGTATGAAGGCGGAGTAGTCACATTATTGATCCTGCTGATGTTTTATCAATGGATTCCAAGCTCCGGAATCGGTATGTACTGGTATGTTGGAGTAATCCATTATATGATGCCCCATGTTTTGGCAATGCTTTTGATTGGATTTTTACTGAAATATTTAAGAACGGACAAATTCAGATATATTATCTTTTCTGTTTTTGGAATGATCGCAATCGGAGGGAGCAGCTATTATTCGGCATTTCTGGTTTTATTTAGTTATGTATTGATGTTTGTGATCGTGAAAAATAAAAAGCGTGCAGGGATATTTGCATTCCCGATACTGGCCGGAATAGTTGCTCTATATTTTCAGGTTACGGCACCCGGAAATGCAGCCAGAGTAGGCGGAGAGCAGATGGGCTTTAGCGTAGGAAAAGCAGCTTTCACGATTGTAGAAGCATTGTGGCAGGGGGCTGTAAATGTAGTAAATTATTGGAGGGAGACTCCACTTTTATTTGTGCTGTTATTCTTTGTGGCAATCGTAGCATGGGAATGTCTTTCAGAAGCAAACTTAAAATTTGAGTTTAAATATCCGGTATTATGGGTTGGCTATATGTTTGGCGTGTATGCGGCAATGTATGCACCGGAGCTCTATGCAGCAACGGAGGTGTCCGGAGGACCTGGAACGGTGGAATATCTGACGTTTATTTTAACGTCAGTTTCCTCCGTTATCTATGTAGAGGGCTGGATCTTGCGGAAACTGGAACTGCGTCATACCCTGAAAAGAAGAGAAATTTATCATAAATATATCACAGTTCCGGCTGTCTTCGTTTGCCTGGTTTTGTGTCTGGTATTTAGAGGAAATCTGAAGGATTCGTTATTTTACAGCTCCTGCAGTTATATTGCAAGCGGTCAGGCAGCAGATTTTAAGGAACAAATGGAATCCCAGGAAAGAATATTGCGGGATGATTCCATTAAAGAAGCATATCTGTGTCCGACAAATCCGGAGCAAGGACCATTGATGCATATGCCTGTCATCAAAAATCCGGAAGCATTTACCAATAGAGTTGTCGGAAGTTTTTATGGAAAAGATATGGTTACGACAACGGAATAAACATCAGATAACAATTACAGATAGGATGAATCCAGCGTGAAAATAAAGGAGAACAGTGTGAATAAAAAGCTTCATATCGAAATGCTGCGGATCATAGCGGTAGTGATGGTCGTCCTGAATCATTCGGATCTATATTATACCTATTATACAAATACGGATAGTATTCTTACGTTTTCCGTGTCGTTGCTTTTGTCTTGTATTTGCCGAATTAATGTTCCATTATTTATGATGATCACAGGCGCATTGTTGATTCCAAAAGCCGAGAGCTGGAGTGTGATCTTTAAAAAGAGAATTTACAGAATGCTTGTAGTATTAGTTGCTTTTTCTGCGCTGATGTATGGCCTGCAGTGTTTTGCATGGAATCAGGATACATTTTCAGCAATGGCATTTGTGGAGAAGCTGCTTAAAAATGAGATTCAGACTTCTTACTGGTACCTGTATGAATATATAGGAATTTTGATGATGCTTCCATTTCTTGGGGCAATTGCGAGAAATGTGGATTTGGATTGCATGAAATACTTTCTGGGATTGGGTTTGATCGTTAAAGTTGGAGTGTCTATGATCGGACAGTTTACGGGATATTCTATGCCGATGAGTTTTTTTGTACTGCAGAATAATGTTTTTTATGTTTTGCTGGGATATTTTCTGGAAAAAGCAGTTAGTACAGAAAAATACCGACAGCTTTCCGGGTGGAAGCTATCGGCTGGTCTGGCAATGAGTGTGATAGCAGCTGCAGTTATGGTGATTGCTGACAGAAAGCTGAGAGGGGAATATCATGAATCCGTATTGAATCTTATGATTCCGCTGATGGCTTGTGCGGTTTATCTTGGCGTCCGCAGATTTTTTGTAATGCATACGAATATCAGAGGAGCCGGGATCATAGCATGTCTGGGCAGCTGTGCATTTGGCGTATACTTACTGGAGCATATCGGTCAGAAGCTGTTCCTGAAGCTGTATTTGCAGCTGGCAGAGCGGACATTCGGAATATTTGCATGCTCTGTTTATATCTGCTGTATTTTGCTGTTTAGCTTTGTATGTACATGGCTTATTCGAAAAAGTAAAATAGTAAGAAAATTTATTTAGCAGATTGGTACAGTTCTTTTTGCGGAAACATGGGAGGATGTAACGAAAATCCATGCAAAGGGAACAAGACTGACGCAAAGAACTTTATTGCGTTCGTAGCACTGATGACTCTCAGGACTAAACCTGAAAGTCGTCGAGAGTTAATTTTTCAGAAAATTCACAGATAATATTGGTAATTGATTTGGCGAGGAATGCATAAGACTTTATAATAAAGTCGTAAGCAAGTCGTGAGTAAGTCGCACAAACTGTAAATATAGCCTAAAAAATAAACCTTAAGAGATGGCACGACAAGTCCACATTTTATAAATAGTACCATGTTAAATTCCTGAAAATTAGACGGTTACTAATCCCTGCTTGTTAAAAAGCAGGGATTGGTAGTATGATAAAGAATATCAGAACCACAGAAAGGAACACACTTATGCTGCACGAACTGGAATATCCATTTGACAGTGAATATATTTTAAAAAAATCAAAAAGCTTGAAGCGTCGTCTGCTGGAGGAGAACACCCAGCGGATTCCGAAGAAGATCGCGGTGCTGGGAGGCTCTACGACCCATGATATTATCCGGATTCTGGAGCTGTTTTTGCTGAATCAGGGAATTGAACCGACCTTTTATGAATCTGAGTACGGAATGTACTGGGAAGATGCGATGTTCGGCAATGAAGAATTGAACGCGTTTGGACCGGATCTGGTTTATATTCATACGAGCTTTCGGAACCTGCGCAATCTGCCGGAGGTAAAGGACTCCCGGGAACAGGTGGAGGACAAGCTCAGATCGGAATTTGAACATTTTCAGGTGATGTGGGAGAAGCTGGCGGATACCTGGCATTGTCCGATCATTCAGGACAACTTTGAACTTCCCTATTACCGTTTGATGGGAAATCAGGATGGTGCGGATTTTCACGGCAGAACCTGGTATGTGAACCGGATGAACCAGATGTTTGCAGACTATGCTGCAGAGCATCAAAATTTCCTTATCAACGATATCTGCTATCAGTCCGCGGCATATGGTCTGGATGAATGGTCTGCGCCGTTTTTCTGGCACATGTACAAGTATAGTTTGTGTCTGAAAGCGATTCCGTGGATGGCTCACAACGTTGCGAATATCATGAAGTCGCTTTACGGAAAAAATAAAAAATCGCTGGTGCTGGATCTGGACAATACGCTCTGGGGAGGTATTGTCGGAGATGACGGTCCGGAGAATCTGGAAATTGGACAGGAAACGAATCTGGGACAGGTTTATGCGGAATTTCAGTCCTATGTGAAGTCACTGAAAGACTATGGCGTGATGTTGAACGTCGCATCCAAGAATGAAGAGGAAAATGCACTTGCAGGCTTGAATCATCCGGCAGGGGTGCTGAAGCCGGAGGATTTCCTGATCATTGCGGCAAACTGGGAGCCAAAGAGCCGGAATATTCTGGAAATTGCGCATCAGCTGAACATTTTGCCGGATAGCCTTGTGTTTGCAGATGATAATCCGGCAGAGCGGGAGATTGTGCGGCAGCAGGCGCCCGGTGTGACTGCGCCGGAAATCGGCAGGCCAGAGGATTATATCCGGGTGCTGGATCGCGGTGGCTATTTTGAAGTGACATCGCTTTCGGAGGATGACCGAAAACGAAATGAGATGTATCAGGCGAATTTGAAGCGTGAAAAGGCGCAGGCATCCTTTGCGGACTATGCAGAGTATTTGAAATCCCTGGATATGAAAGCCACGATCCGAAGCTTTGAACCGGTTTACATGGCAAGAATCGCACAGCTGACCAATAAGAGCAATCAGTTCAATTTAACGACTCAGCGTATGACACAGGCACAGATTGAACAAATGGCGGCGGATGATTCTTATATTACCTTATATGGAAAACTGGAGGATAAGTTCGGGGATAATGGCGTTGTTTCTGTTGTGATCGCCCAAAGGGAAGAGAAAGCAGCGCATATCCGCCTGTGGCTGATGAGCTGCCGCGTCCTGAAACGGGATATGGAGCTTGCAATGCTGGATGAGCTTGTGGAACGGTGTCAGGAAGCAGGAATCGAAGAAATTTACGGATACTATTATCCGACGGCGAAAAACAACATGGTACGGAAATTCTACGGAGAGCTGGGCTTTGAAAAGTGTTCGGAGGATGAGGCTGGAAACAGTGTCTGGAAGCTGAATACAGCAGGCTATGAAAAACGAAACCATGTGATCGAAGTGGAGAGCTGAGTATGTTATTTCAGTCATATATTTTTATCCTGCTGTTCTTTCCGCTGTGTCTGCTGGGCTTCTGGGGGCTAAAGCGCCAGAAGCTTTTGCAGCTCTGGCTGATTGCCTTTTCCCTGTGGTTTTACGGAGCAGCGAGTCCGTATTATTTGTTGCTGCTGCTGGGCAGTATTGCATGGAATTATGCTTTTTTTCGCGCCATAGAGCGTGGCATTGGGCGTGTTACAGAGCGTGTTTCCGGGAGTGCTATGGAGCGCGCAGAGTATGGGATGGAACGTGACAGCTCCCGGAAAAGACTCTTGTTAGGAATTGGAATTGCAGGAAATCTTGCATTACTTTGCTTTTTTAAATATTTTAATGCAATATCGGCTGGCTGGAGTCAGATGAAAGGGCTGGAGGATCCGATTCTGCAGCTTGCATTGCCCCTTGGCATCAGCTTTTTTACCTTTCAGCAGATTGGATTTCTGGCAGATGCTTATAAAGGAGAGGTTGGGGCGTGCAGCCTGAGGGAATATGTCCTGTTCGTTTCCTTTTTCCCATATGTGTCGTCCGGACCGATTGTCAATGCGCAGGAAATGCTGCCGCAGTATCGGCAAATCGGTCGGCAGCGTCTGGATTGGGCAAAGTTTTCCGGCGGACTGTATCTGTTTGCGCTGGGGCTGTCAAAAAAGGTGCTGCTTGCGGATACCTTCGGCAAGGCGGTGGATGCAGGCTATGGCAATGTGGCAGGGCTGTCCGGCACGGATGCCTGGCTGGTGATGCTGTTTTATACGCTGCAGCTGTACTTCGATTTCAGCGGCTATTGCGATATGGGGCGGGGCATTGCTCATATGCTTGGCATGGAGCTGCCGGTGAACTTCGATTCTCCCTACAAGGCGTCCAACATCCTTGAATTTTGGAAACGCTGGCATATTACGTTGAACCGTTTCCTGAGAAAATATGTATACATTCCGCTGGGCGGCAACCGGAAAGGTACAACGCGGATGTATTTGAATTTATTTATTGTATTTCTGGTCAGCGGAATCTGGCACGGCGCAGGCTGGAACTTTGTCCTGTGGGGAGCGCTGCATGGTGCGCTGTATCTGGTTACTCGGGCATGGCAGCGAAAGCAGCCATGGCAGCAGTGTGCGGCGGATGTGCATGCTCAAAGTGGAACGAAAAAATTCGACGTACTTTCTGTAGCCCAACATGTGCTTTGCGTCGCTCTGACCTTCCTGTTTTTGAACTTTACATGGATGCTGTTCCGTTCTGCAAATCTGTCACAGGCAGGTGAGTTTATCGGACGGTTAATCGGAGGTGGCTTTGCAGCTCCGGCGGTTCAGATCACAGAGGCGTTCAATTTGGAAGAGTTTTGGTATGTGATCAAGATTTTACATCTGGATCGTCTGCCGGGAAGCGAGCTGTACTTATGCTTTGGTTTTTTGGCAGTGGCGCTTTGGCTCGTCTTTTTTGCACGCAATGCGGGAGAGCGGGAAAAGAGCTTTGAACCGAATGGAAAAACGATGTTCGTGACGGCATTTTTGATGATCTGGTGTGTGGTGTCATTAAGCAGTGTAAGCAGCTTTTTGTATTATCGGTTTTAGAGGATGTCTGGGTGAAAGTCCCGGACTTTGATGCGATCCGGCAGAATGTGCCGGTTCATTTGGCTTAAATTGAGGAGTAGAATGGAAGAAAACGAAGGAAAAGAAAAAAAACAGAAAAAAATGCAGCCGAAACGCTGGCTTACCGGTTTCCTGGGCATTTTTCTGGCGGGACTTGCAGGATGTATGGCATTGGTGATCTGGGTCGATCCTTTTTTTCAGTATCATAAGCCCCTTGCGTGGTTCCCGTATCTGGTGGATAACCAGGTTAATCAGAATCCGGGATTGGCAAAGCATATGGATTACGATGGCATTTTGATCGGTTCCTCGATGACTGCGAGCTTTAACACGGACTGGTTTGAGGAGCTGATGGGAATAAAAACCCAGAAGCTTTCCTATAACGGTTCTTATCCGAAGGATCTGTCCAACATCATGCAGCTGGTATTTGACGCGAAAGGCGATCAGGTCAAGGCTGTGTACATGGCGGTGGATCAGTCCACATTTTCAGCAGATCCGGAGGAAACCAAGTTTCCGGTTACAGATTATCTGTATGATGATAACGTGTTCAATGATGTTCCATATCTGTTGAACAAGGATGTGCTGCTGGATTACATTCTGCGCCCTTTGGCGGATCGGAAGGATGCGTCGGACTGGGCGGAGCTGTATAAGCCGTGGTGGACGGATGAATATTATAACAAGGCAAACGTGCTGATGTACTATGAGGCGGCAGAGGAAAAGCAGGAAGAGGAAGCGCTTGCGGCGGATTATTTTAAGGATGCAGTGGAGGAAAATCTGCAGAAAAATATTCTTCCGTATATTGAAGCCCATCCGGAGACGGAGTTTTATATTTTTTATCCCCCCTACAGTATTCTGTTCTGGAACGATGTAACGCGGGAAAAGGAGCTGGAGGCGGTCATTGGCAGACTGGAATATATGACGGAACGATTGTTGAACTATGAAAATGTCCATGTGTTCAATTTTCTGGGAAAAGAAGATATTATCTGTAATCTGAACAATTATGCGGACTATATGCATTATCATAAAAATGTCTGCCGATATATTACGGAGTGCTTTGCAACCGGTGAAAATGAACTGCATCCGGAAAATTATGGACAGGCGTTTGATGAGATCAGGACACTGGCGATGAGTTATAATTACCCTGCGATCTGGGACGACTGGTACGATAGGACGCCGCGGTATGGGGAGGAATAAAGATTGAAAAATAAAATTTTTCAATCGCGAGATTTGTGTCTGCGCGCTTGACACAAACTCGGCATGCGCAAAAAAACGTGCGCAGAAATGAGAGGAAAATATGCTGCAGAAAGCATTGGGATGTCTGTTTGTGTTTGGAATTGCCCCGGTGGGGATCGGCGGACTTTGGACAAAAGGAATGTGGCAGAAAAGAGAAAAGATTTTGAACCTGTATCTGGCGGGCTTTTTGAGCGAGCTGGCGGTATTTCAGCTGATCGCTGTGCCGGTGATGGTAAAAGAAGTTTATGGTATGAACCTGCTGGTGTATCTGACAACTGCGGTTTTTGCAGTGCTGGCTGCGGCGGGATTTATCTGGACGTTTCTGCGGGAACGAGACTTGCGGAAGCAGACTGGGCGGAATGAGGACGTGAATCAGCAGCAGGCGGGGCAGGCGCAAGCGTGCAGTCTGCGAAAATCGACGATTCCGGGCGCTGGTAACGGAGCACGGAACCGCATACGGCGCGCTGCAGTTCAAAATCCGGAGCGTCTGCTTTTCTGGCTGCTGTTTTTGGCATCGGTTGGCTATCAGATGTACATGGCCTTTGCCTATGCTTCGTTTGATGGGGATGATGCGTATTATGTAGTTCAATCTGTATTGGCGGATCAGACCGGCGTATTGAACCGGATTCGTCCCTACACTGGACTTTCTACGGACTTAGATATCCGTCATGCCCTGGCGACGCTGCCGCTGTGGATTGCCTATGTGGCGCGGATGACGGGCATTCATGCGACGATTGTGGCGCATACACTGCTGCCGCTGATTTTTATTCCGCTGACCTATTATGTGTTTGTTCAGATCGGCAGAAAGCTGTTTTCCGACGGGTCTGTCAAGCTTCCGATTTTTCTGACGCTGGTTTCCATCATGCAGATCTGGGGGAATATTTCGATTTATACGAATGAAACCTTTTTCCTGACGCGGACCTGGCAGGGAAAATCGGTGCTGGCAAATCTGATCTTGCTGGTGGAGCTGTGGCTGATGCTGGAGCTTTGTGCGCGGGAAAAAAATAGGGAGAGGCAGGAAGAAACGGGATCGCAGCTGCCCTACTGGCTGCTGCTTGCAGTCAATCATATCGCAGCGGCGATGATGACGAGTATGGGTGCGTTTCTGACGGCGATGCTGTTCGGCATTACGGCGCTTGTGGCAGTGGTCCGATACCGGAGCTGGTCGATTTTGTGGAAAACGGCGTTGTGCTGCATTCCGAATGTGGTTTATCTGATGTTGCTGCTGGTTTTGTAAGTGAAAGACGGCAGTTTGCAAAACACCTGTGAACTGCATCGATAGGAGAGATTGCGTTGAAAGAGATTGTGACAATTTTTCAGAATTACTGCGGCAGCGGCTGGTATCCGGTACTTTTTCTGGCTGCGCTTTTGTATTTGCTGGTGACAGAAAAGAAAAAACAGATCCGCGTGGCACTGGTGGAAAGCTCTCTGGTGATCACGGTTTTATTCTTTCTGCCGTTTACAAAGACGATAATGAATCTGCTGGGGGAGGGAGAAACCTATTACCGGATTTTGTGGCTGCTTCCCATGGCGGTTGTGATCGCTTATGCGGGGATCCGGTTGTTTGGAAAGCATTACCGGATCGGCTTTGTTGTTTTGGCGCTGGTGCTGGTGCTAACCGGAAAATCGGTGTATGACAGCCCGTATCTGTCAAAGGCGCAGAACCGGTATCATATTCCAAATTCCGTGATCGCGATCTGCAACGAGATCATGCCGACGGAGGAGGAAGAGCGGGTCTGGGCGGTATTTCCGCAGGAGCTGATCTACTATGTGCGGCAGTATACCTCGGAGGTGCAGATGCCGTACGGGCGGGAAATGCTGGAGGCATCCTGGGAGTGGAACTGGGACACGCATCCGATTTATAAGATCATGCGGGAGGATACGATTGATCTGGATGCGCTTTCGCCGCTTTTGACGGAGTACAACTGCCAGTATCTGATTTTGAACAAGAGTGTTCCGTATACCGGCGATCCGCAAAAAAACGGATTGACGAAAATCGCGGATATTGAAGCATATGAGCTGTACCGGAATGAAGCGGTGGAGATTGCGAAGAGGAAAGAATAGGAAAAGAATAACAAACCGGGAGCCTGCGCAGTGTGCACAGGCTCCCGGTTTGTTTATGCAAGATCCATTTACTGTTTAAATACTTTCCCAAACCGCTCTGCGATTTTTTCACGACCCTTTTGGTTCAGATGATATCCCTCCGTCAGGCAGTCGGTATCCTCCATTGTGATCGCACCGTAGTAGTTGTCGATAAAGGATACGCCGTTTTTGCGGCAGGCTTCGACTTCCCAGTTGAGGTAATCGACCATCGTGCCGTTGCCGAGATCATCGCGGTCGATATCGATGGTTTTGCCGTTTGCATCCGTGAAGGTGCCGTAGGGCTGGGAGAGCAGGTAAATGCGGATATGCGGGCACTGCTCCTGGAAAAGCTTGATTGTTGCGGTTAAAGCGCCGTAAACAGTTGTCAGGTTTTTATCGTTTGCCTCGTCGTAAACCGTGCGGTCGTCTCTGTAGTCCTGCAGGTCATAGAGGATCACGAGGTCGTCCACCTTGGAAAGGTCAACGCTCTTTAAAGTTTCGAGCGCCTGCGCGGCAGCTTCGGAATTCATCTGCGGGACGATGACGTCCATTAGGTCGAAATTCTGGTTGAGCAGAGCAGCCGCAACCCAGTAAAGGCTGACGCCATCCAGCGGATAGCTGTTGTCAAATTCCTGATGCTTCATGGAAATGGAGCTTCCGGGGAATGCGGCGTTTAAAATGGTGGTATTTGCGGATTTTTCCATCAGGGCAGCCAGACCGGTGTCGGATCGATCATCGGACAGAAGGTCGTTTCCGAGGGCAAGAACGGTGGTTACCCCGTCATCCTCATGTCCTTCGAGCATTTCCGGATCGAGAGGCTGGAGATAATCCATAACCTCAACATCGAACTCTGTAGTCGTTTCGTTTGGATCATAATCGGACTGACGGCCGCGGTTCCAGAGAAACAGCCGGACAATCGTTACAACGAGAATGATGGAAAAGACGATGACGAAAATCACATGTCCGGACGGACGCCCGGAGCTGGAAGAACGACGCCTCCTTTTACGGCTTTTTGTATGGGAATGGGTATGTTTTGAATGCTGATTTGGTCTGCTGTTTTCTGCGGTAGAATTATTTTCTTTCATAAAAAATCTGAACTCCTTATGGTTTACTGTCAATTTTGACCGGTAAAAAGTCGTTTTGATACATTCATCTTAGCATTCAGCCACACAACTGTCCAGACAGGGGTCAAAAGATTCAAAATAATTTAAGAATCTTAAATGCTTCCTAATCCGTGAGAAAGATGATATACTAGGACGAAAAGAAAAACAAGCGACGCCGGAGGCGGCATTTGTTTTTCTTGAGTCGGTAACGAACGAACAGCCTGCCTAGGCAGGCGGAAAAGCGCGTTAGCGCGAGTTCGTGAGTGACAAATTAGAAAAGAAAAACAAGCGACGCCGGAGGCGGCATTTGTTTTTCTTGAGCCGGTAACGAACGAACAGCCTGCGTAAGCAGGCGGAAAAGCACGTTAGCGCGGGTTCGTGAGTGCACTTTCGGCGACCAAAAAGGAATTTTTATATGAAAAAGAAACTGAATTTGCGGGATTTTGCCATCCTGCAGCTTGTCGTGCTGATCTACACCAGCTCCACGGTCATCAGCAAAATCGCAGCGCAGTCCGCGGAGAGCGGAAAAGAATGGACATTTTTGCTACTCTACGGAGCAGAAATCGGAGTGCTGGGCATCTATGCGCTTTGCTGGCAACAGGTCATCAAACGGGTGGAACTGTCTGTGGCGTATGCGAATCGGGCGATGGCGCTTTTGTGGTCACTTTTGTGGGCGGTATTACTGTTCGGGGAGCAGATTACGGTGAAAAAACTCATCGGCGTCGGACTGGTGCTTGCCGGGACGCTGATTATCAACGGAGGAAAGGAGCAGGAAAATCATGATTGATTATCATTACTTCTTTCTGATCGGATCCGTGCTTGTGGCGGCGGTTTCCCAGGTTTTATTAAAAAAAGGCGCCCTGCATCATTATGACAGCTGGATTCGGGAATATTTGAATCCGTGGGTGATCACGGGTTATATTTTGATGTTCGGCTCCGTGTTTTTAAGTATTATGGGACTTCGGGGCGTGGATTTTTTCAACGCCCCTGTCATTGATTCGCTGGGCTATGTATTGGTTCCGGTCTGCGGTGCGGTGTTTTTTCATGAAAAACTGACTGCCCGCAAATTAGTGGGAATATGCTGCATAGTTCTGGGAATGGCTGTGTTCTACCTTTGAGGTCAGCTGCAGCCATTTCGCATAATCGTAGGAGCGGCGCACATCTGCAGTGCAGGCGGCAAGCTCCGCCGGATCACCCAGACGGTCGCGGAAAGCACGTCGGTCTGTCGGGGCGAGATTGACATATTTCAGATAGGAAATCTTGAGTTCATTTAAATGGCCGCGACAGGCGGGACAGTATTTTTTGTGCCCGTTCAGCATGTGGATTCGTTTACAGTGACGGCAATAATGGATGTACATCATAAGCGTAACTCCTTTCTTTTGGGTGACAAAAGTCTTTGTCCGGATAAACATATTGTGCCATTTAGACAAAAAATACACAACGAAAAAACGTTTACAATTTTCGACAGGAAAGCTGGCAGGAGGGAATCAGTGGAGGAACAGCATAAGAAGAAAAAAACGGGAAGTGCCAAAAAAGCGGCTCCCCATGGGATAAAAGATAGAAAGAGCGTATCAGAACAGAAAAAAAAGGCGCAGCGCGCAGAACGTATTCCCGAGCGGAAAAAGTCGAACTGGGACGATGGAGAATTCCTCGATGACTGGGACGAGGTATCCGGCAAAACAGCAGCGCACAGCAATAAGCGCCGCGTGAAAAAGCCTGCCGGAAAAAGCAGTCAGACTTTTCATGAAAAAAGCAGTCAGAACCGCACTGTAAAGCGCTCTGGGTCCGCATCGACCGCAGCATCCGGCAGAAACCGAAAACACCGGTCTGCCAGAAAAGAGCCGATGGCGGCGCTGGATATCGCGATTGCTCTGACGGGCGTGCTGGTTTTGGCAGCGGCAGCGTTTACGACATCGATGTATCTGGGACGAAACGAGCAGAATAAGCAGATGGAGGCGGTGGCTGCAGTCGGGAAAAATCTGGAAGCGATCGGGATGTCCGGGGAAGAGGTTCTGTCGGCGGTCGCTGTCGCAGCGCAGAACGCCTCGGAGGAGGCTTCTGAAGAAGAGACGACGGAGACGGAAACCGGATATGAGGAAAAGGATCTGGAAGCCAATGTCGACGTTATTTTAAAGCTGTCTTCGATGCAGAAGGATATGAAAATTAAATTCGCGGACAAAAACTCCGGTAAGCTGATAGGAAATCAACCCTTTACCGTAAAGCTGGAGGGCGCGTCGAGCCAGAACGCAAAGGATGACGACAAGGACGGCATAATTTATTTAAAAGACTTAAAAGCAGGCGATTACGTCGTTACCGTGACCGGACCGGATGAAATCAGCGGCAGAAAAGCAGCCGGAATTTCCGGGCGAGTGACGGTAAAGGACAAGATTGAGTATAAAAAGGTCGACGTGACGGACGAGATCAAAAAGGAGTCGGAGATCAACGTGGCGAAAGAGGATACCGCGATTGCGCCGGCAGTGGAATCGGTTCTGCAGGATACTGTGGAATGGGTTGCGTCCACCAAAACATCGGCAGGAAACGGACAGGAATATGAAGAGGTCGGCAAGTCCGATATCCCGGAGCCTGCCCAGGCAAGACTTCTGGAGCCGGAGATAAAATACGCATATTTTGCAAAGGAAACGCAGATCGCCGTTTTCGACCAGCCCAGGGAGGAATCCCCTGCGGAGAGCGAGAACACGCCGCCGACCGAGAGTGAGTCTTCCTCCGAGAGCGAAAGCACAAAGCCGTCCGAGAGTGAAAGTACAAAGCCGACCGAGAGCGAATCGGAATCCGGAAGCAGCAAGCCGACGGAAAGCGAGAGCACGAAGCCGTCCGAGAGTGAAAGTACAAAGCCTTCGGAAAGCGAATCTGCAACCGAAAGCAGCACTGCAGCGACAGAGCCGACAAAAACGCCGGAAACCAAGCCGGAGGAGGTAAAGGTCAAGAAAATCACGATCTCAGGCTCTGCAACGGTTGAGGTCGGACAGACTGTTTCCCTTTCTGTAACGGTATCGCCGGACAATGCAGCGAACAAGTCCGTTCGCTGGGAAATCGTTTCCGGAAAAGAGTTTGTCTCGGTGGATGATAAGGGAACGGTAAAAGGCGTAAAAGCTGGAGAAGCGAAGATCAAAGCGGTCGCGCAGGACGGCAGCAACGTAGAGAGCGGAATCAGCACTGTGAAGGTGACGGAGAAAAAGATAAACCGCGGCGATACAAAGACCTTATTGAAAGATAAAAACGGCAACCAGCTGTACTGCAAGGACGGGGATACCTACCGTGAGGCAACGACGGCGGATTATTATACCAAAGACAAATTTTACCGCAAAAAAGCGAATGTGGAATATCGGTATACCGGGTGGCAGACGATCGACGGAAAACGCTTTTTCTATGACAAAAACGGGACCGCCGTTACCGGCGAACAGGTGATCCAGGGCGTGAAATACACGTTCAATGGGGACGGCAGCTTAAATACGGGAACTGTGATGGGAATTGACATTTCCAAACACAACGGCAATATCGACTGGAACGCAGTCAAAAACTCCGGCGTACAGTACGTCATCCTGCGCTGCGGCTACCGCGGCTCGGCTTCGGGTGTGCTGGTAGAGGATCAGAAGTTTAAGAGCAATATTCAGGGCGCGACGGCGGCAGGTCTGAAGGTCGGCATTTATTTCTTCAGCCAGGCGGTGAATGAAGTGGAAGCGGTCGAAGAGGCCTCCATGACGCTTTCCCTGATTAAAAAATACAGAATCACTTATCCTGTCTATATTGACGTGGAGAGCGCGAATGGGCGCGCAGACGGAATTTCCAAAGCGGCGCGAACGTCTGTCATCAACGCATTCTGCCAGACGATCCGTAACAGCGGCTACACGCCGGGACTATATGCGAATAAAAACTGGCTGACGGAAAAGATCAATACAGGCGCCCTTGGCGGCTGCAAGATCTGGCTGGCACAGTATGTTGCTGCACCGACCTATGGAGGACGTTATGAGATGTGGCAATATTCGTCGAGAGGGTCGATTGCAGGAATCAAAGGAAATGTCGACTTAAACATAAGCTATATGAGTTACTGATATCAGTCGTATTTTCCTGTTGGAAAAACACGGAAAATATGGTACACTGGAAAAAAATCAGGATTATGGGATTTTGCGTCCTTTTGCGCAGAATCGAAAAGGAGAAGAGGCATGAGAACCTATCTTGTTACCGGAGGAGCGGGGTTTATCGGTTCCAATTACATTCACTATATGTTCCGCAAGTATGACAACGAAATCCGCATCATCAATGTGGATGCGCTGACCTATGCGGGCAATCTCGAGAACTTAAAAGACATTGAAAACCGCGATAACTATACCTTCGTAAAAGCAAATATCTGCGATAAAGAAGCGATTGCAAAGATCTTTGCAGAAAACGATATTGACCGCGTAGTGCATTTTGCGGCGGAAAGCCATGTAGACAGAAGCATCAGGAATCCCGAGGTATTCGTACAGACCAACGTGTTGGGTACTGCCGTGATGTTAAACTGCGCAAAGAACGCGTGGGAGCTTCCGGACGGCACATTTAAGCCGGGCAAGAAATTCCTGCATGTTTCGACGGATGAAGTATACGGCTCTTTGAGCGAAGACGGCGGCTATTTCTATGAGACAACCCCCTATGCGCCCCACAGCCCGTACTCTGCCAGCAAGGCAGGATCTGATATGCTTGTAAAAGCGTATATGGATACCTATCATTTCCCTGCAAATATCACAAACTGCTCTAATAACTACGGCCCTTACCAGTTTCCAGAAAAGCTGATTCCGCTGATCATCAACAATGCGCTGCACGGCAAGAAGCTTCCGGTATACGGCGACGGCAAGAACGTCCGCGACTGGCTGTATGTCGAAGACCACGCAAAGGCCATCGACATGGTGCAGGAGCAGGGCAGACTGTTCGAAACCTACAATGTAGGCGGTCATAACGAAAAACAGAACATTCAGATCATCGAAATCATTATCGAGACCCTGCAGGAGATGCTTGCAGACGACGACCCGCGCAAGGCGCTTGTCAGCAAGGATCTGATTACCTATGTAGCAGACCGTAAGGGACACGACAGAAGATACGCGATCGCTCCCGACAAGATTAAGAAAGAGATCGGCTGGTATCCGGAGACGATGTTCAAAGAAGGCATCAAAAAGACCATTGCATGGTACTTCGAGCATGAAGACTGGATGGAGCGCGTAACCAGCGGCGACTACCAGAAATATTATAACGAAATGTACAAAGCCTGAGAAATTTCCGGATTGTCGGGAGGAAAATGCCGGACAGTCCGGGAAAAACAGGGCTTTGCATACCAGAATGGGGACGGCGCGCGACACCGTTCCCCTTTTGGCGCATCTGGACAGGAGCGATCCTGTAAAGCAAAGTGTTTTTCCTACAGGCGAATGAACGCATAAGAATGGAGGAATCTATGAAAGGTATCATTCTTGCAGGCGGCTCCGGAACCCGCCTTTATCCGCTGACCAAGGCGGTATCCAAACAGATTATGCCGGTTTATGACAAACCGATGATTTATTATCCGCTCTCCACACTGATGCTGGCGGGCATCCGGGAGATTCTGATTATTTCCACACCCAGGGATCTGCCTGCTTTTAAAGAGCTGTTCGGTACAGGAGAGCAGCTGGGGCTTTCGATGTCCTACGCGGTTCAGGAGACACCCCGCGGACTGGCGGATGCATTTTTGATCGGCGCGGATTTCATCGGAAACGACAGCGTTGCCCTCGTTCTGGGCGACAATATTTTCTATGGACAGAGCTTTTCCAGAGTGCTGCGTCAGGCAGCGGAGCGGGAAAAGGGTGCGACGATTTTCGGCTATTTTGTCCGCGATCCCAGAGAATACGGCGTGGTGGAATTCGATGAAAACGGCAAAGCGCTTTCCATCGAGGAAAAGCCGGAGCATCCCAAGAGCAACTACGCAGTTCCCGGACTGTATTTTTATGATAACGACGTTGTGGAAATCGCCCGCAACGTAAAGCCGTCTGCAAGAGGCGAGATCGAAATCACTTCGATCAACAACGAATATCTGCGCAGAGGGACGCTGATGGTGGAGACGCTGGGCAGAGGCTTTGCATGGCTCGATACCGGCAACCACGATGCACTGCTGGATGCGGCAGATTTCGTTGCAGCGGTACAGAAGCGTCAGGGCATGTACATTTCCTGCATTGAGGAAATCGCGTTCCGCAGAGGTTTTATCGATAAACAGCAGCTCTTAAAGCTTGCGGAGCCGCTGATGAAGACCAACTATGGCAAATATCTTGTAGAGGTCGCAAACGGACTTTAAAAACGGAACAGGAGAATAGAAAAATGGGAAAAATTTCAGTAGAAACATGTCATATCGAAGGTCTTAAGGTGATCACCCCCCAGGTGTTCGGCGACGCCCGCGGCTACTTCATGGAGACTTATAACTACAACGATTACAAGGAAGCCGGCATCGATCAGGTTTTCGTACAGGACAACCAGTCCGCATCCAAAAAAGGCGTTCTGCGGGGGCTTCATTTCCAGATCAATTACCCCCAGGACAAACTGGTGAGAGCGATTCGCGGCGAAGTGTTTGACGTTGCGGTTGACTTACGTCCCGGCTCCAAAACCTATGGTCAGTGGTACGGCGTGCTGCTTTCCGAAGAGAACAAAAAGCAGTTCTTTATCCCCAAGAATTTCGCACACGGCTTTGTAGTGCTGTCGGATTATGCGGAATTTGCCTATAAGTGCACCGACTTCTATCATCCCAACGACGAAGGCGGTCTGGCATGGAACGATCCCCAGATTGGCGTAGAATGGCCGATTCCGGAAGGAATGGAACTGACCTTGTCTGACAAAGATAAAAAGTGGGGCTCTTTTGCCGAATTTACAGAAAGCAGAAATAAATGAAGAGACTGAATAAAAAAACAGGAATCGCCATATTCACTGCGGTGATGGCGATTCTTGCCGTTATTATCCTTGTTTATCATAATCCCCTTGCCAATCCGCAGGATGAGCTGCTGAAAAAAGTGATTGCCTGCGTGCTGATCGTGGCGGCGGTCATTGCCTTTATCCGGTTATACGATAAGATCACGGTGCTGCCGGTGGAATTATACCAGAACCGCAGGCTGATCTGGAAACTGGCAAAGAGCGATTTCAAAAAGCGCTACGCAGGCTCTTATATGGGAGCGTTCTGGGCGATGGTGCAGCCGGTCATCACAGTTGCGATGTACTGGGTTGTTTTCGTGATTATTTTCCCGAACCGGACTGGCTATGCCTCCGGAGGCGTAGAAGGTGTTCCGTATATCCTGTTTCTGACAGCGGGACTGGTGCCCTGGTTTTATTTTTCCGAAGCCCTGACCAGCGCAATGGTATCGCTGCTGGAATATAATTACCTGGTAAAAAAAGTCGTATTCAAAATCAGTATCCTGCCGATTATCAAGATTATTGCAGCGACATTTATTCATGCGTTTTTCGTGCTGGTTTTACTGATCGTGGCAGCATTGAACGGCTATTATCCGAGCCTGTATACACTGCAGGTATTTTATTACAGCTTCTGCATGTTCGTTTTTGTACTGGCACTCAGTTATACGACCTGCTCGGTTGTTATCTTTTTCAGGGATCTGCAGTCCATTGTCAATATCTTTCTGCAGGTCGGTATGTGGGCAACTCCGGTGCTGTGGAATATCAATGATTTTCCGATGAAGCTTCAGATGATCGTGAAAATCAATCCGCTTGTATACATTGTGGAGGGCTACAGAAGCGCTGTATACGGAAAACAGTGGTTCTGGGAAGACTTTTACTCCACGGTTTATTTCTGGATTATCACGGTGGTGCTGTTTGGCATTGGCGCGCTGATTTTCAAGAAACTCAAGATTCATTTTGCGGATATCATGTAAAGGAAAACTGGTTATGGAACAAAAAGAACTGGCAATTCATGTGGACAGGGTGAGCAAAGTATACAAGCTGTACCGCAGAAACCGGGACCGTCTGATCGAATCCCTGGGACTGACAAAAAAGAAACTTTCCACGCCGCATTACGCATTAAAGGATGTCAGTCTGGACATTTATAAAGGAGAGACTGTCGGCATTATTGGCACGAACGGCTCCGGCAAATCGACGATTTTAAAGATTATCACCGGCGTATTACATGAGACGAGCGGCATTGTGCAGGTAAACGGCAGAATTTCCGCCTTGCTGGAGCTGGGCGCAGGCTTTAACATGGAATACAACGGCATCGAAAATATTTATCTGAATGGAACGATGATCGGTTTTTCTGAAAAAGAAATTGATGAAAAGCTGCAGGATATCCTGGATTTTGCGGATATCGGGGACTATGTGTACCAGCCGGTAAAGACCTATTCCAGCGGTATGTTTGTCCGACTGGCATTTGCAGTTGCCATCAATATCGACCCGGAAATCCTGATCGTCGATGAGGCGCTTTCGGTTGGCGACGTATTTTTCCAGGCAAAATGCTATCGAAAATTCGAGGAATTCAAGAAAAAAGGCAAGACGATCCTGTTCGTCAGCCACGATCTGAGCGCCATCAGCAAATACTGCGACCGTGCGATTCTGTTAAATCAGGGCGTAAAGCTCGGAGAAGGCTCGCCCAAAGACATGATCGACGCCTACAAGCAGGTGCTGGTGGGACAGTACGAAACGCCTAAGGCTGGCGTGGATGTACCTGACCTGACGGCGGACGGGGATGTTCGGGCGGCGCTTGACAAACAGAAAAAGAAGCAGGAAGCGGCGCGCATGGGCGTCAACCCGGAGACACTGGAATACGGCACGAAGCAGGCGGAAATTGTTTCGTATTACATTACGGACAAAAACGACGTGCAGACGACCGCAATTTTAAAGGGCGACGAATTCACGATGCATATGAAGGTGAAAATCGGTCAGGATCTTCCGGCACCGATCTTTGCTTTTTCCATCACAAACATCAAGGGCGTGGAGATCACGGGAACGAACACGATGTTTGAAAAGACGTTTCTGGAGAGTGTAAAGGCGGGTCAGGTGCTGGAAATTACATTCCGCCAGAAGATGCGCCTGCAGGGCGGTGACTATCTCATATCCCTGGGTGTGACAGGCTATGAAAAGGATACGTTTAAAGTGTATCATCGTCTTTATGACGTGCTGAATATTACGGTCGTGTCCGACAAGGATACGGTGGGCTATTTTGATATGGAATCTCAGGTTGAGGTGAAGGAGATTTAACACATGCAGACAGGCAGGACAGAGAAGATCGGGAATGTTGTGCTGGATTATTCCCATTATCCGGAACAGGATTTTTACTGCGACGGAGCGTCGGAGGATGCACTTTTGGAGCTGGTAAAAACAATCCCGCCCCGGGAATATCCCCAGGAAATCTATAAAGCGGCGAGCTGGGAGGTGCTTTACCACCTTTCCGACCTGCGGGAAAATATCGTCGGATGGCTGCCTGTTGACAAAAGCATGAAGGTGCTGGAAATCGGTTCCGGCTGCGGCGCGATTACGGGAAGTCTCGCACAGAAGGCTGGTAGCGTAACCTGCGTCGACCTTTCGAAAAAACGCAGCTTGATCAACGCTTACCGCCATCAGGACTGTGACAACGTGACGATCCATGTGGGCAACTTTTCGGACATCGAGCCGGATCTGCCGACGGATTATGATTTTGTCTGTCTGATCGGCGTGTTCGAATACGGGCAGAGCTATATCGGCGGAAAAACCCCCTTTCACGATTTCTACCGGATTATCAAAAAACATGTGAAATCCGATGGACATATCGTGATTGCGATAGAGAATAAGCTTGGTTTAAAATATTGGGCGGGGTGCCGGGAAGACCACGTCGGCACGTTTTTTTCAGGCCTGGAGGATTACCCCCAGGGCGGTGCGGCTCGCACCTTTTCCCGGAGCGGTCTGGAAAAAATCCTGAAAGAATGCGGCGAGACGGAATATCATTTCTACTACCCTTACCCGGATTACAAATTTATGACGACGCTGTACTCCGACCGGTATCTGCCGAAAGTCGGAGAACTATCTAATAACTTACGAAATTTCGACCGCGACCGGATGCTGCTGTTCGATGAAAAAAAGGTGTTCGACATGCTCATCCGCGAGGGTCTGTTTGGACAGTACAGCAATTCGTTCCTCGTGATGACAGGACCCATGACGGATATTGTATACAGTCGTTTTTCCAACGACAGGGCGGAGCATCTGAGCATCCGCACGGATATTCTGGAAAAGGACGGAAAACACACTGTCCGAAAATATCCGGCAACCTCAGCTGCTGCGGCACATATTGAAGCCCTGGCAGAGAATGAAAGCATCTTCACAGAACGGTTTAAAGGCAGCACCCTCTCAGTCAACCGTCTGGAGCTGAAACGGAATCCGGATGGATTGCCCTTTGCGGAAATCGAATATCTCGAAAATAGCCGGACATTGGAAGAGCTGCTGGATGAGTGCTTACAGAACAATGACGAAGCCGGTTTTGATAAGCTGTTTGACCGTTACTGCAAAATCGCAGCGTGGAAAGCGGAGGGGACGAAGCAGGATTATGACCTGACCTTCCCGAATATCTGCGTACAGGGTGATATCTGGACGATGATTGATTATGAGTGGACGACAGACAAGCTGACGCCGCAGCAGATCATCAGCCGGGCATTGAACTGCTATGGTCAGGAGGATCCGGTTCGGATGGAGCATCCGATTGTGAAAAAGCATCTGGAAGCCCTCGGCATCGGCAAAGAGCAGATGCGGGAGCTTTCGGAAAAAGAGCTGGCGTTCCAGCACTTTGTCCTGCAGGAAAAGGACGGGCGGAGCCGGACGGCTCTTGGGCAGCTTCGGCATCTGATCGGCAACCGTGCTGTGCCGTATCAGGAATTTTTCGCCCGGGCGGACCGCAAAAAGGTGCAGGTATTTGAAGACTTCGGCGCAGGATATACACCGGAGCATTCTTATTATCAATATGATGCATATGAGGCGGACGATCTGATCAACGCCAGGATCATCTGCAAAGCAGGTACAAAAGCGATTCGCTTAGATCCTGCGGAGCTGCCGTGTCTGGTACAGATTCATGGAATCGAATGGCGCGGAAAAGCGCTGACGCGGGCACAGCTGGATCAGTGCCTGTCGACGAACGGACAGGTGCTTGCAGATACCCCGTCCCATGTTCCGACGGTACTGTTTGAAACAGGAGATCCGAACATCAGCGTTCGGCTGGATTGTCTGGACAACGAGGCGACGGATGGTGAAGCGCTGATCATCCGGGCACAGATCGCATGGCTGTCGGCGGAAATGCTGCAGGATATTCAGGCGCGCCTGGCGGCAGGGGCAAGGAGGAAAGGTTTTTGGTTTCAAAGATAAAAGAAACAATTCAGAATAATCTGGTAAAGAAAAGATACCGCTGGTATCAGGAGCAGATTCGGAAACAGGCGCTCACCTATGATGAGTGGATTCGGGAAAAGGAAGCCAAAGAGGACAAGGCGCTGCGCGCAGAGCACAGGGGAAAGCACGCGGAGGTGATCTCCTACGACGAGTGCCGCGCGGATTTTGATGTGCGTCGGTATGCCCACGGCGCGACGCCGGCGGACGTCCTGATTTTCCACGCGCCGGACGCAAACCCGGACACGAGAGGCATTTCACATGTGCTCAGCTGGTTTGAAGCCCATCCTGAAACGGTGATCGCCTACGCGGACGAGGATGAAATCGACGAAGCTGGTAAGCGCAAAAATCCCTGGCTGAAGCCGGACTGGTCGCCGGATACACTGATGTCCTGCTTTTATTTCGGCGGATTCTTTGCGGTGCGCAGACAGGCGATGGAGAACTGTCCGTGGCTGGCGGATGAGAACCCGCTGCGCAACCTTTATGACCTGGTGCTGCGCATGACGGAAATCGAGAATGGAACTGCACATATCGACAGCGTGCTGTTTCATCATAAAAAAATCGAAGTCTGGGGTATGGAAGAGACATATGATGATCTGAAAAAGGCGGCATATGTAAGAAGAGGCTGGCCTCTTACGCCCTCCGGGAAGGTTTCAATCATCATCCCGACCAAGGATCATCCCCATATTTTATCGAATTGCATTCATTCTGTCCTGGAAAGTGGAAACTACCGGGATTTTGAGATCATCGTTGTGGATAACGGAAGCAATGAACAAAACCGTGCAAGAATTGAACGGATGCGCGACATGTTGAACGAGGATTTCCGGTTCGTTTATCACTATGAACCGATGGAGTTCAATTTTTCCAAAATGTGCAACCTTGGCGTGTCCCTGGCGACCGGTGATTACATTCTGTTATTGAATGACGATATCGAAATTACGCAGGACAACTGGCTGGAAAAGCTGATGGAAAAGGCGGTTTTGCCGCACGTCGGCGCGGTGGGCGCAAAGCTGATCTATCCGGGCACGGAGATCATTCAGCACGCGGGCATCACCAACATTCATCTGGGACCTGCACACAAGCTGCAGTTCCGCTCCGATGCGCTGGAATTTTATTTCGGGCGCAATCGCATGGCGATGGATGTCCTGGGTGTGACCGGAGCCTGCCTGCTGGTGAAAAAAAGCATTTACGATCAGGCGCAAGGACTGTCCGAGAACCTGCGTGTCGCGTTCAACGACGTGGAATTCTGCTATCATGTATATGAAATGGGCTATTACAACGTGGTACGCAACGACGTGACGCTGACGCATCATGAATCCTTAAGCCGCGGTGCGGACGACAGCACGGAAAAGCTGCGCCGCCTGCATCAGGAACTGAATCTGCTCTATGAACTGCACCCGTCCCTATACGGAACCGACCCGTTCTATCACAGATATCTGGTAAAGGATGTGCTGGATGCGGAATTTTATACGGGCTGCCGTTATGATTTTGACAAAAGAGTGGAAAAAGTTTCCCCTGAGAAGATCGAGGGTGTTCTGGAACCGCAGTGGCATAACGAGGTGCTGCGCATCGGTGTGGAGTTCGCCGGGGACATGGGACGCTGGCAAAAGGGCGCTGCAGGAGCAGGAACCGGCGACTGGATGATCCAGGGCTGGACGTGGGCACTGCAGGTTGACAACTGTCGGTACGATTTTTCCCTGTTGTTAAAGAAGGTGGAGACCGGCTATATTGCGCCCGGCTCCAGTACGGAAGCGATTCCTGAGGATCGGGGCGAGGTCTGGAGGATTCCCTGTACGAGGCAGTTCCGCCCGGATATCGACGAAAATCTGCACGGAATTGTCCATACCGAGCTGCCGGGCGTGTGCGTGACCTTCGATCGGGACAGCCTGCCGGAGGGAGACTATCTGATCGGCTTTTTGTGGGAAGATACCTGTTCGCGGCAGAAGCTTTACCGCTTCAGTCCGGAAATGCTTACAGTGAGGAAATAATAAAATCATGGAAGAAAAAAAGGACTATCAGGACGCTTACGAGAAAGAACATTATAAAGCCGTTTATCTGGCAAACCGGGTCGCTGAGCTGGAGGACCAGGTGGACGATCTGCAGTTCAAATTGAACCGCATCAAAAACAATCCGATCTGGAAAGCGTCCGGCCCTGCCAGAAAGTGCATGCATTTTGTGATCCGCCAGAAGGACCGCTTGAAAAATTGCGGCAGCCTGTCGGGGGTGATTGCAAAGGTGCGCTATAAATCCTGGGAAAAGAAGGCGATGACCCATTACGGCACCCGGAGCTTTCCCTCCGCAGAGGAAAGACAGAAGCAGGAGGAGGCTGTCTTTGAACGGATGCCAAAGATCAGTATTCTTGTTCCGTTGTGGAACACGCCGGAAAGCTTTTTAACCGAGATGATCGGCTCCGTCCAGTGGCAGACCTACAAAAACTGGGAGCTGTGTCTGGCGGACGGTTCGGACGATGCGCACGCCTATGTCGGCGAATACTGCAAAAGGCTGGCGGCAGAGGATTCGAGAATCGTTTATCAGAAGCTTGCCAAAAACGAGGGCATTTCGGGCAACACGAACGAATGCTATAAGCTTGCATCCGGCGAGTTTATCGGGCTGTTTGACCACGACGATATTCTGCATCCCTGCGCCCTTTACGAATATGTAAAGGCGATCAACGAAAAGGATGCGGACTTTATTTACTGTGATGAGGCGACGTTTAAGAGCCCGGACATCAACAAGATGATCACGATGCATTTCAAGCCGGATTATGCGATCGACAACCTGCGCGCCAACAACTATATTTGTCATTTCAGCGTATTTTCCAGAGAGCTGTTGGACGGCACGGAGCTGTTTCGGACAAAATTTGACGGCAGTCAGGATCATGACATGATTCTGCGCCTGACGGACAATGCGAAGCATATCGTCCATGTGCCAAAGCTTCTGTATTATTGGCGCTCCCATGCAGGCAGTGTTGCGGGCAATATCGAGGCAAAGCCTTACGTGGTCGAAGCAGCGAGAGGCGCGGTTGCGGATCATTTGCGCAGACACGGCTTCAAAAACTTTACAATTACGAGCACTCGCGCATTTGAGACGATTTTTAAAATCAGTTATGAAATTATCGGGGAACCGAAGATTTCTATCATTATTCCCAACAAGGATCATGTGGAAGACCTGCGCCGCTGTATCAGCTCCATTGTGGAAAAATCGACCTGGGAAAATTATGAGATCATCGTTGTGGAGAACAACAGCGAGACGAAGGAGATCTTTTCCTACTATGACGAGCTGCAAAATAATCCGCAGATCCGTGTGGTGACCTTCGAGGGCAAGTTTAATTATTCGAAAATCAACAATTTCGGCGTCTCCCTTGCGACCGGAGACTATGTGCTGTTATTAAACAATGATACCCAGGTAATTACGATCAACTGGATGGAAGAGCTTCTGATGTATGCGCAGCGCCCGGATGTCGGCGCAGTCGGCGGAAAGCTTTACTATGGGGATAAAACGATCCAGCATGCGGGCGTCGTGATCGGGCTTGGCGCGCATCGGACGGCAGGACATGTGCATTACCGCCAGAAGCGGGAAAATTTAGGATACATGGGACGTCTGTGCTATGCGCAGGACATGACGGCAGTAACCGGAGCCTGCCTGTTGGTGAAAAAATCGCTCTATGAGCAGGTCGGCGGTCTGGATGAGAGCTTTGAAATTTCGTTAAACGATGTGGACTTCTGTTTGAAGCTGCGCAAGGCTGGTTATCTGAACGTCTTTACGCCCTTTGCCGAGCTGTATCATTTCGAATCGATTTCGAGAGGATTAGACGATCAGGGAGAAAAAGCAAAACGGTATAACGAAGAGTCCGAACGCTTCCGCAACAAATGGAAAGCTGAGCTGGAAGCCGGAGATCCTTATTTCAACCCGAATTTTTCGTTAGATAAATCTGACTTTTCTTTACGGGTCTGAAAAAATAGTGTATACTGACTAAAAGAAGATGCACTGCAGCCAAGGCATGACTGACAGGCAGGAACGTAAAAAACGGCAGGCATCGGAAAAGATGGAGGTAGCAAAAGCGATGAATTACATGGATCAGTACAAATTCTGGCTGGAGGATTCCTACTTTGATGAAGGAACCAAGGAAGAACTCCGCAAAATTGCAGATAATCAGGCGGAGATTGAAGATCGTTTTTACAAGGATCTGGCCTTTGGTACCGGCGGTCTGCGGGGTGTCATCGGAGCCGGAACCAACCGGATGAATATTTATACCGTCAGAAAGGCAACACAGGGTCTGGCAAACTACATTTTAAAACAGGGCGGCGCGGACAAGGGCGTTGCAATTGCATACGACAGCCGTTATTATTCTCCTGAATTTGCAGATGAGGCTGCGCTGTGCATGGCTGCAAACGGCATTAAGGCGTATGTATTCGATGAACTCCGTCCGACACCTGAGCTGTCCTTTGCATTGCGTACCTTAGGCTGTATTTCCGGTATTGTTGTAACGGCGAGCCACAATCCTCCGGAATACAACGGCTACAAGGTTTACTGGGAGGACGGTGCACAGGTAACTGCCCCCAAGGATCATGAGATCATCGACGAGGTAGAGCATGTAACCGATTTCCATACGGTAAAAACCATGTCCAAGGACGATGCCATCGAAGCCGGTCTGTATCAGTACATCGGCGAAGAAATCGACGTTGCCTACATGGAAGAGTTAAAGAAACAGATCATTCATCCCGAAATCATCAAAGAAGTAGCGGATGAACTGAAAATCGTGTACACACCGTTCCATGGTACCGGCAACAAGCCCGTCAGAAGAATTCTGGCTGAGCTGGGCTTCAAGCACGTTTATGTTGTTCCCGAACAGGAACGTCCCGATCCTGCATTTACGACGCTGGATTACCCGAATCCGGAAGATCCCAAGGCATTTACCCTGGCATTAAAGCTTGCAAAGAAGGTGGACGCAGACATCGTTCTGGCTACTGACCCGGATGCAGACCGTCTCGGCATTTATGCAAAGGATTCCAAGACCGGCGAGTACATGCCCTTCACCGGCAACATGTCTGGCATGCTGATTGCAGAGTACATCCTGCGCGAGCGCACCGCTACCAACCGGATGCCGGTTGATCCTGTTATGGTATCCACCATCGTTACGACCAACATGGCAGCAGCGATTGCAGCAGATTATAACGTAGAATTAAGAGAAGTCCTGACCGGCTTTAAGTATATCGGCGAGCAGATCAAATGGATGGAGCAGGCTGGGAAAGGCCACTATGTATTCGGTCTGGAAGAGTCATACGGCTGTCTGGCAGGCACCCATGCAAGAGATAAGGATGCGATTGTTGCAGTAATGTGTCTGTGTGAGACTGCTGCATGGTGCAAGAAACACGGCATGACCTGCTGGGATCAGATGCTTGCGCTGTATGAGAAATATGGCTACTACAAAGAAACCCAGTATGCCATCACCCTGAAGGGAATTGACGGCGCAGCCCAGATCTCCGCAATGATGGAAAAGCTTCGCAGCAACCCGCCGAAGAATTTTGGCGACCTGCAGGTTGTAGAGATGCGCGACTACGATAAGGATCAGGTTAAAGATATGGCAACCGGCGAGGTTCGTCCGACCGGACTTCCCAAGTCCAACGTTCTGTACTTTGAACTGACCAACAATTCCTGGTGCTGTGCACGTCCTTCCGGAACCGAGCCTAAGATTAAATTCTATATGGGCGTAAAGGGAACCAGCCTGGAGGATGCACAGGCAAAGGTTGACAAGCTGACCGCTGACCTGAAGGCAATTCTGTAAAAGAAAAAGCCGGAGCACCAGCAGCGTATTTTGCAGCGAAAATGCAGCATGCGCTCTGGCATAGGGGTTATATCACGAATCAAAAGGACACGGCGCGTGCCCGGTGTCGGAGTTTTCCGGCACTTGGGCACGCGCAGGCGTCTGTAGCAGGAAAAGGAGTTCGACGGATGTCTGTTTTTTCCCTATCCAATCTGAAAAAAACCTGGTATTATCTGCAGAAAAACGGAATCAGAAATGCCGTGTGGGCGGTGTTGGAGCGGATTGGGCAGGAACAGGAGGTCTATACCTGGCAGGAGTCGGACGAAAAGACACTTTCGTTCCAACGGGAGCATTCTGCTTCCTTGCGCATCAGTATCGTTGTTCCGGCATACCGGACGAAAAAAGAGCATCTTGAAGAGATGCTTAACAGCGTATCGAAGCAGTCGTACTCGCACTGGGAGCTGATTGTAGCGGATGCGGGAGGCACGGCAGAGTCTGTACAGGCCTGGGCAAAAAAGAACGGAATCTGCCTGCGGGAAGCGGCAGATGCATCAAATCTTGCAGAATGGAAGGATCAGAGCATCGTGCTCAGCACTCTTTCCGAAAACAAAGGAATTTCCGCCAATACGAACGCAGGAATTGAGCTTGCGGCGGGAGACGCGGTCGGTCTACTGGATCACGACGATCTGCTGACTGCGAATGCGCTCTGGGAGATGGCGGATTGTCTGGAAAAAGAAAAAAAGCGCGGAAAACAAAAGCTTGTGCTGTTTTCCGATGAAGATAAATGCGACGGAGCGGCGAGCCGCTTCTATGAGCCGAATTTCAAGCCGGATTTTGACGGGGAATTGCTTTTAACCAACAATTATATCTGTCATTTTACGGTGATCGAAACGGCATTTTTGAAAGAATTAAAGCTGCGCAGCGGATTTGACGGGGCGCAGGATTACGATCTGATGCTGCGGGCCTATGCGGCAGGCGGACAGTTTGTGCATGTGCCGAAGGTGCTGTACCACTGGCGCTGCCATGAAGCGTCTACGGCGTCGAACCCGCAGAGCAAGCGCTACGCTTACGAGGCGGGGCAGCGTGCGCTGGAAGATTATTGTCTTCGAAAAGGCTGGAAGGCGACAGTGAGCGGGCTGAAACATCTTGGCTTTTATCGGGAAGACTATGAAGACAGTGTATTTTGCCAGCGCCCGGAAATCGGGATTTGGGCAAAGCCTCTGCCGGGCGGCAGGGATATTTTTGGCATCCGGCATCCGAAAGGCTTCCTGGTGAGCGGACTGTATGAAAACGACGGTTTGATGCGGTATGCAGGGCTTCGGAAAGGATATTCCGGACCGATGCACCGTGCAGCGCTGCAGCAGAGCGCACCGGCAGCAGACCTGCGCAGCATGGAGGTTTGCAGCGCATTAAAGGAGCGTTACGCGCAGACGATAGCGGAATTAAAAGAAGCCTGCCAGGGGCTTCCGACGGCAGCGCAGGAAACAAAGATCCTTCAAAAGAGTATGGAATTTTGTAAAGAAGCGACAGCGGCAGGGTATGGGATTTTATGGGATCCGCAGGCGTAAGCCGCAGATAGAGCGCACCGCGGCAGGCGGCTTTGTTGCTGCGTAGGCAGGCGATCCGCGCTCTGAGGCTCTCCCTCGCGCGGACGGCAAACACAGGAAACATGAGGAGCAAAATCGGTGGATGAAAACGACCGTGGTAATACCGAACTATAACGGAAAACATTTTCTGCAGGACTGTCTGGACAGCCTGCTTCAGAGCACAGTGGAAATCGCCGTGATCGTTGTGGATAACGGGTCGACGGACGGAAGTGTTTCGTGGATACAGGAGCATTTTCCGCAGGTGAAGCTGATCTGTTTTTCGGAAAATAAGGGTTTTTGTACGGCAGTCAATACCGGAATTGAAGCTGCTGCTACACCCTATGTTTTTCTTTTAAATAACGACACAAAAACCGACCGTTTCTGTCTGGAACGTCTGGAAAGGGCAATGGAAGCGGATGAGAAGATTTTTTCAGTCGGGGCGAAGATGCTTTCGATGAAGGAACCGGAGCTTGTCGATACGGCGGGGGATCTGTACTCGGCATTTGGCTGGGCGTATGCGATTGGCAAAGGAAGGCCTTCTTCCAATTACACAGCGCTAAAGCGCGTTTTTTCCAATTGTGCAGGGGCGGCACTCTACCGCAAGGCACACCTGGAGCAGATCGGAGGGTTTGACGAGCTTCATTTTGCATACCTGGAAGATGTGGATATCGGATACCGGGCGCAGATTTTCGGGCTGAAAAATGTCACAGAGCCGGCGGCAGTTGTCTATCACGCGGGGAGCGGTTCTACCGGTTCACGATACAATGCATTTAAGGTGACGCATTCTTCGAGAAACAATATTTATCTGATCTACAAAAATATGCCGCTTCTGCAGCTGATCCTGAATCTGCCGTTTTTGCTGGCGGGATTTTTGATGAAACAGCTGTTTTTTATCAAGAAAGGATTTGGGGCGACTTACGCAAAAGGAATCCGGGCGGGAATCTGCCTGTCCGCTTCGAAAGCGGGACGCGCCCATAAGGTTCCCTTTACAGGACGAAATTTGCTGCATTATTGCAGTTTGCAGCTACAGCTGTGGGTCAACCTGTTTCGGCGTGTGTAAGCGGTGACTGTAGGCGTACACAAGTGTTACAGTTCACCTGTGGGATTTGTAAAAATCCTTGTGCTTTGTTGGAAGGTATTGTATACTACACTTTGAATATGGGGACGAGCCGTAATGATAAAGGATAATCAACGTTATTTGAACCGGCTTCATGTTGTTGTAGACGCCGTGGTTACAGCAGCTTCCTATCTGTTGGCCTGGTGGCTGATGTTCGGGAGCCGCTTTGCAGATAAAGAAATAGGTGTACTGGACATGGGCATTTATTTTTCCGCCCTTTATTTTGTTGTGCCCGGTTACCTGATCCTTTATTACTGGAACAAATTGTATACGCCGAAGCGTGTACAACGCCCGGAAAATGAAATACTGAATATTATCAGGGCGAATCTGATCGGAATTGTCCTGTTTCTTGCGGGGTTATACCTTGCCAACTCCATCGACCGCGAGCTGCAGCATTTTTCCCGCGGCATGCTGGCATTATTTGCCACCATCAATACGATTTCAGGAATTCTGGTGCGTGCGCTGATCCGTAGAATCCTGCATCTGATGCGCAAACGCGGTTATAATTTGAAACACATTTTGCTGGTGGGGTATTCTCGCGCGGCGGAAGCCTATATCGACCGGATTATCGCCAATCCCCAGTGGGGCTATATGGTGCGGGGCATTCTGGACGATAATGTGCCGAGAGGCGCGGTTTACAAGGGAGTCAAGGTGCTGGGTTCCATCGATAACCTGCCCTTTATCCTGCCGGAAAACAAACTGGATGAGATCGCTGTGACCCTTGCGCTGCAGGACTACGACCGTCTGGAAGAGATCGTCAATCTCTGTGAAAAATCCGGCGTGCATACGAAGTTTATTCCGGACTATAATAGCCTGATTCCGGGTAAGCCTTATACGGAGGATCTTGGCGGATTGCCGGTCATCAATATTCGCTACGTCCCCCTGAGCAACACATTAAATGCGGTTGCAAAGCGCGCCGTGGATATTGTGGGTTCGCTTTGCGGGCTGATTGTGACATCGCCGCTTCTTTTGATCGTAGCGATTTTGATCCGAGCGACGAGTAAGGGACCGATTATTTTCAGCCAGGAGAGAATCGGACGACATAATCATGTGTTTAAAATGTACAAATTCCGTACAATGTATGTTCAGGACACCACGGAAGAAAAGAAAGGCTGGACGACGAAAAACGATCCCCGTGTCACAAAGGTTGGGCGGATTCTGCGCAAGACCAGCATCGACGAGCTGCCGCAGTTGATCAATATCCTGATCGGGGATATGAGTCTGGTAGGTCCCAGACCGGAGCGCCCGCAGTATGTTGAGAAGTTTAAGGAAGAGATTCCGCGTTATATGATCAAGCACCAGGTTCGTCCGGGGCTGACCGGCTGGGCGCAGATCAACGGCTACCGGGGAGATACGTCGATTCGCAAACGAATTGAGTATGACATTTATTATATTGAAAACTGGAGCATGAGCTTTGATTTCAAAATCATGTTTTTAACTATTTTTAAAGGATTTATCAACGAAAACGCGTATTGATTCGAATGCGTGAAAAAAACACAAGGAGAGGAAAACATGTCAACAGGTACAAATAGCTCTAAGAGAGCACCGCAGAGAAGTGGCAGTTCCAGCAGCAGAAAAAAGATGTCTGCAAAGAAGCGTAAGGCAAAACAGAGAAGAAGAATCATCTTCTTTGCAGTGGAAATCGTAGCGTTGATCGTTTTACTGATTGCGATTGTCGGCGTCAATATGGTAACGAAGATTGACAAGATCAAGATCAATGAAGAAGATATTGTGGTAAACCCGCAGGTAGAAAATAATAAGGAAATGAAAGGCTACCGTAATATCGCACTGTTTGGTGTGGATTCCAGAAAGGGCAAGCTCGGCAAGGGCTCCCGTTCCGACACGGTCATGATCGCGTCTATCAATCAGGACACCGGAGACGTCAAACTGGTTTCCGTTTATCGTGATACCTACTTAAATCTCGGAACGGACAGCTACAATAAAGCGAATGCGGCATATGCACAGGGCGGTCCTGAACAGGCGATCAACATGCTGAATATGAACTTTGACCTGGATATCACAGAATATGTGACAGTGGGCTTTGATGCGCTGATCGAGACCATTGACGAGCTGGGCGGCATAGACATTGACGTGCACGATAACGAAATCGACCATCTGAACAACTATCAGCGAAGCATGTTCGTAGAAAATGAAAATGATGCGCTGAACGAAAACATTGTAAAGGTTACGCATTCCGGTATGCAGACACTGAGCGGTCTGCAGGCAACCGCATATTGCCGTATCCGCTATGTTGGCGATGACTTTGGCCGTGCAGAGCGTCAGCGGAAAGTGCTGATGGCATGTATGGATAAGGCAAAGACCATGAGCCCGACTACTCTGGTATCGATCCTGAACAAGGTGATGGAAAATGTATACACCAATCTGGACGTGACGGAAATGGCTTCTATCCTGTCCGACGTTGCAAACTATCAGATCGTAGCACAGGACGGCGTGCCGTTCGAGGATAGTCGTACAACCGGCACAGTCGGCAAGAAGGGCTCCTGTGTCATCCCGCTGGATCTGGAAACAAACGTTGTCAAGCTCCATGAGCTGCTGTTCGACGTAACCGAGTACGAACCTTCCGATCAGGTAAAACAGTACAGCCAGAAGGTACAGGCGGACACCAGCCAGTATATAAAAAAGTAAAATATGGATTCTGTAAAAATTGATGTTATCATTCCGACGTTTCATCCGAAGGCACGTTTTCTGGCGCTGATGGAGCAGCTTGAGAAGCAGGTGCTTGCGGTGAACCGGATTGTAATTGTAAATACCGAAAAAAAAGCGTTCGAAGCGCTGATGGATTGTGACACATTTTTAAAAGAGCATCCAAAAGCGATGCTGTTCCATATCTCTCAGGATGAGTTCGATCATGGAAGAACACGGAACCTCGCTGTTTCCAATTCGGATGCGGAGGTGTTTGTCTGCATGACGCAGGATGCACTTCCGGCGGATGCGTATCTGACGCAGGAGCTGTGCAAGGCCTTGTTTTCCGATGAAAAAATCGCAGCCGCCTATGCAAGACAACTTCCGGAAGAAAATTGCAGCCGAATGGAACGCTATACGAGGCAGTTCAATTACCCGGAGCAGCCGTCGGTCAAAACAAAGGCGGATCTTTTGAGGCTCGGAATCAAGACGTATTTTTGCTCGAACGTCTGCGCCGCCTATAAGCGCGATATTTTTGAACAGCTCGGCGGATTCGTGAATCATACGATTTTTAACGAGGATATGATTTATGCTGCCGGAGTGATTCAGGCGGGCTATGCGATCGCCTATGCAGCGGATGCGAAGGTGATTCATTCCCACAATTATTCCGGCTGGCAGCAGTTTACAAGAAACTTTGACCTCGGTGTATCCCATGTGCAGTACCCGGCTGTGTTTGACGGTGTGCCGCCGGAGGGCGAGGGCATGAAACTGGTCAAAAAGACCGCCGTTTATCTTGCAAAAACCGCACCGTGGCTTTTGCCGAAGCTGATCTGGCAGAGCGGCATGAAATGGCTGGGTTACCGTTTCGGTAAAAAATACCAGAAGCTTCCGCCTGGGCTGGTTCGCTTCTGCAGTTTGCAGAAAGGCTACTGGAAGCAGGAGAAAGAATAAGACATAAAAAGTCGTTTCCGAAAAACTCCGGAAGCGGCTTTTTTCACAGAATGGACACAACTATTCGGTATACTGTCTGCAGAGCAAGCAGACGCACCGGATACGGCAGCGAATGAGAAAAGAGGTCACAACATGGGTTACGGATACGACCCGGAAGAAACAACCGGGCAGGAGCATATGGACGACACAGCGCCGGAGAGCGGCGAACAGGAATACACGGACAGTGCACAGAAAACGGATGCGTCGGATATGTCGGCGTACAGTGGCGTGTCCGATGACACATCGGCATATAGCAGTGGAAGCACGGGTGCGGCGGATAACGCACAGAACGCATCCGACAACACGCAGGACACATTCAACAGCGCATCGGACGCTGAACAGGGCGCGCAGCCCTCGCGCAGCCGCTACGAATATCAGAATTATTACAACGACAGATACCGGGGCGATGATTCAAAACAGAAATATGGCTATCAGCCAGGCGTACAGCAGACGTCTGCGCCCAAAAAAAGAGATTCTGCGGGCAAATGGATTGCCGTTAGCGCACTTGTCGTCATCTTTGTTTGCGTCTGCATTGGAATCGGCTTGATCGGAGTTTATTCGATCCGATCGGCAAATCAGCTGGATTCCGCGTCGGTCGGCGTTTTGGAGGTAGCTCCAGATGCAGGAGATGATGCAAAAAATCAGGAAGATGACGGAAATCATGCAGCAACAGACAGTCCCGAACGCTCTGAAGCAGGACGATCCGGAGATTCATCCCTGACAGAGGATACAACAGCGGGAGACGGACAGGTTGCTGCAGCATCGGAAATTGCACAGCAGCAGAGCGCATCTGCAGTTGTAACGGATGTAACGCAGGTCGTAGAAGCGGTAATGCCGGCGTGCGTTTCGATTACGAATAATTTTACACAGACGGTACAGGATTTCTGGGGACAGACTTATTCCCAGGATGAGACGGCAAGCGGTTCCGGGATTATCATTGGAGAAAACGAGCAGGAGCTTTTGATCGTTACCAACAATCATGTAGTGGACAGCACAGAGCAGCTGTATGTTCAGTTTATCGACGGGGAAACCGTAGAAGCGCAGGTAAAGGGTACCGATGCTTCCGCAGATCTTGCAGTCGTTGCAGTAAAACTGGATACCATTGCGGACAGCACAAAACAGGAAATCTGCATTGCAAGGATGGGAGATTCGGACAGCCTGAAAATCGGTGAACCGGCCATTGCGATCGGTAATGCACTGGGCTATGGACAGTCTGTGACGACAGGCGTTATCAGTGCACTGAACCGTAAGATAGAGAGCAGCAATTCCGAAGAAGGAACTTCCCTGATTCAGACGGATGCAGCAATCAACCCCGGTAACTCCGGCGGCGCACTGCTGAACATGCGGGGCGAGGTGATTGGAATTAACTCCAATAAGATCGGCGGCTCGTCAATCGAGGGAATGGGTTACGCGATTCCGATTTCGACGGCAAGACCGATTATTGAAGATCTGATGGAACGCCAGACGCGGACAAAATATTCCGAGGAAGAGCGCGGATATCTTGGAATTTCCTGCATCAATGTGACGAGCGATTTGTCCGAGAACTTCAGTATGCCACAGGGAATTTTTGTGGCGCAGGTTTATTCCGGAACCGGTGCGGAAGCTGCCGGATTGGTGCGCGGCAACATTGTGGTGGCGTTTGACGGCGTAACCGTTCAGGATCAGGAAGAGCTGACGAAGCAGATGCAGTATTATAAAGCTGGGGAGAGCGTTGAAATTACGATTATGGTAAATTCAGCAAACGGTTATCAGCAGAAAAACGTGACAGTCACGCTTTCTTCCTATGACCAGATCAATGCAGCGAGCAAGGCTGCACAGGAAAGCAAACAGAGATAAAGAACGGAACCGGGATGGCTGGGCGAGAGCTGCAGTCATCCCGGTTTTGCGAATAGCGCGTGTGAACAGTAACCATTTCTGTACAGGAGACAGTTGTTTAGAGAAAGTTTACTTGTCTCAGGAACGATCCTGCATTATACTTTTGATAGCAGAAAGCGGAAGATGAGGTAACCGACTATGGATGAAAAAGAATTTGAAGATATTTGTTATATTTGCCGCAGACCGGAAAGCAAGGCGGGAAGAATGTTCCACCTGCCGAATAACATCTGTATCTGCGACGACTGTATGCACAAGACGATGGATGCGGTAAGTCAGTTCGATTATCAGCAGATGATGAATAATCCGATGTTCATGAACATGTTGAATAATCCGTTCAATCCGTATGGAGATCCGACAAAGTCAAATGGAACGTCAGGACAGAAATCTGCAGGCGGCGGAAACGAAAAAAGCGACGCAGAAACAACTGATGCAGAAACAACTGATGCAGAAACAACTGATGCACAGGATGGAAACAGCGCATCCGACAACACTGCCGCTGACATTGTGGATGCATCCGATGGGGATGACGATTCCAAAAACGGCTCCGATGAATCCTCGGGCAACAGAAGAGGCTTCCCGAACATCAGCTTCATCAATCTTGCGGATTTCATGAACGACGGGATGCCGCAGAAACAGAAGATCAAGAAAAAAGGAACCGGCACAAAGCCGTTGATCGATTTAAAGTCCATTCCCGCACCACATAAGATTAAAGAGCAGCTTGATCAGTATGTGATCGGTCAGGAATATGCCAAAAAAGTCATTTCCGTAGCGGTTTACAACCATTATAAGAGGGTTGCCACCGGCACAATGGATGAGATTGAAATCGAAAAGTCCAATATCCTGATGATCGGACCTACTGGCAGTGGTAAGACCTATCTGGTAAAGACGCTGGCGAAGCTTCTGGACGTTCCGCTGGCGATTGCGGATGCAACCTCCCTGACAGAGGCGGGGTATATTGGTGACGACATCGAAAGCGTTGTGAGCAAGCTTCTCGCTGCAGCGGACAACGATGTGGATAAGGCGGAGCAGGGCATCATCTTTATCGATGAGATCGATAAAATCGCACGCAAGCACAACACGACTTCCCGGGATGTCTCCGGGGAATCGGTGCAGCAGGGCATGCTGAAGCTGTTGGAGGGAGCAGACGTGGAGGTTCCGGTTGGTGCGAACAGCAAAAACGCGATGGTTCCGCTCACAACAGTCAATACGAGAAATATTCTCTTTATCTGCGGCGGCGCGTTCCCGGATCTGGAAGAGATTATCAAACAGCGGCTGCGCAAAAAGACCTCGATCGGCTTTGATGCGGAGTTAAAGGATCGCTGGGATAAAGAAAAGGATATCCTTTCCATGGTAAAAGTGGAAGATCTGCGGACATTCGGCATGATTCCGGAGTTCTTGGGCCGTCTCCCTGTGATCTGCACGCTGGAGGGCTTGAACCGGGATATGCTGGTACGGATTTTGAAAGAGCCGAAAAACGCGATTTTGAAACAGTATCAGAAGCTTCTGGAGCTGGACGAGGTGAAGCTGGAGTTCACCGACGATGCACTGGAAGCGATTGCAGACAAGGCGATGGAAAAAGATACCGGTGCTCGTGCGCTTCGTTCGATTATTGAAGAATTTATGTTGGATATCATGTATGAAATTCCGAAGGATGACAATATCGGACGCGTGACGATTACCGGAGATTATATCCGGGGAACCGGTGGACCGCTGATTGATATCCGCAGTAACGGTTATTCGCTGGAAGAGCGGGATCAGATGAAACAGATCGCAGCGGCGGAAACGAAAGAAGCTTGAACTTTGAACTGCACGAAGAAAATGTTCGAAAGCTGAGAGTTCAACGGAATACTACAGGAACATATCAGCAATACTGCGCATATGCTGATATAAAATCCGCAGGGCACAGGGGGAAAAATCTGTGTCCAAAGGAGACAGATGAACTGTCGGGAAAAAATTCTTTCTGAAGATTATATGAGTATTTTGCTGGACTATGTGCTGGAGGAAGCGGATCAGGAGGACGAAGCCTTCTGCTATCAGCAGGTGGATGGAACTCTGGGAATTTATTATCTGGATCGGTCTGCGGTGCTGCCGCTTTCTCCGGTCAATTACCTGTATCGCTACCTTCCACAGCTGTTTTGCCTCGGTGCGTTTCCAGCGGCGGGAAGTCGGACGTTTCGGACAGAACCGTTGGAGGGCTCCGGGATCCTGGCACAGCAGCGGCCCCCGCTGGAGTTGACGGGGCGCAGGGTAGTGATGGCGTTTATCGATACCGGGATTTCTTATGAAAACCCGGTATTTCGCTATTCTGATGGCAGCAGCAGGATTCTGGCGATTTGGGATCAGACAGATCAGAGCGGACAGTCGCCGGAGGGTTTTTTATATGGAACGGAATACGTCCGGGAACAGATCGACCGGGCGTTGGAGCTGGAAGATCCCCACAGCCTGGTGCCGGAAAAAGATGAAATTGGACATGGAACCGCAGTGGCGAGCGTCGCGGCGGGAAGCCGTCTGGAAGAGGGCAGCCTGTTTACCGGTGCAGCGCCGGATTGTGAGATTGTAGCAGTCAAGCTTCGCCCTGCAAAACAATATCTTCGGGATTATTATCGGATCGCGGACAAAGAACCGGCATACAGCACAGACGATATTCTGCTCGCTGTGAAATATGTGCAACAGTTTGTGATCCCGCTGTACCGTCCGATTGTGATCTGCCTGGGGTTGGGGACGTCCTTTGGAAGCCACAGCGGCGTTTCGTTGTTTTCGGAGTATTTGCAGAGGATCGCGCGCAGCGTTTCACAGGCGGTGGTGATCGGGGGTGGAAATGAAGGAAACACGGCGGGCCATTTTCGGGGGAGACTGACCGAAAATCAGCAGCAGGTGGAGCTTCGGGTCGGAGAAGGCGTCACAGGATTTACGGCGGAGCTATGGGGAAGTAAGCCGTCAGTGTTCCGGCTTGCGGTTCGATCCCCCGGCGGGGAGCAGCTGCCGGAGGTGGAATTTGGTCTGGGCAGCACAGTGGAATACACGTTTGTCTATGAAAAGACGCGGATACAGATTACAGATACTGCAAACGAACGCAATACCGGAGATCAGTTGATGCTGATCCGCTTTACAGTACCGTCTCCTGGCGTCTGGACATTTTTAATCCGTGGAGTACGGATATTTCCGGAAAGTATTTTTGATATTTGGCTTGCACCGCAGCAGTTTCGAAGCGGCGAGCTGTTTTTTCTGGTTCCGGACCCGGATGTGACGCTCACAGTTCCCTCCTATACGACAGATGCGGTAACGGTCACTTTTTATAATAGTGGAAACGGAAGCTTTTATTACCGCAGCGGCAGGGGCTTTGGCAGAACCGGGGAGATCAAGCCGGATCTGGCGGCGCCGGGCGTGGAGATCAGCACGGTAAACGGTCCCTACAGCGGCAGCTCTATGGCGGCTGCACTTACGGCAGGAGCCTGTGCGCAGCTGATGCAGTGGTGCGTTACGGAGAACAATTACCCGAGGATTTCCGGAAGGGGAATCCAGACGTTTCTAAGTCGCGGTGCGCGGGAACAGACACAGGAAGAATACCCGAGCAGAAGATGGGGCTACGGACAACTGGACATGAGGAGGACATTTGATGAAATTGCAGGAAATTATCCGGAATAACTACAAATTTGCAGGAATCGCTGCAGCATCCTTCCTGATTGACGAGGGAATGAAAAATTACGTAGAAGAATACGACGTGCTGGATACGCCGAAGGAAATTTTAAATGGAAAGGCGGTTCTGCGGCGCTATCACAACAAGGGCGCATTTTTGAATTTCGGAGAACAAAAACGAAAACTGGTGACATTGCTGTCCGTTCTTCTGACGGTGGCAGTGCTGGTGGTGTTTGTGCTGACGCTTGGAATGCGCGGGAAAGAGCTTTTGAAGGCCGGGTTATCGCTTTTACTGGGCGGCGCTTTTTCTAATACCTACGACCGCGTGATGCGGGAATATGTCGTGGATTATGTCAGCCTGAAAACAGGAATCGCAGCGATCGATCGCGTGGTATTCAATCTGGCGGATCTTTGCATCCTGATCGGTACGATGGCGGTGGTGCTGGGTACGAGTGAACTGTAAAAAAATCGCAATTTATAGTTGACAAAACAGTAGAGACTGATTATTATACACATAAACATAGCAAACAAATAGGTTTAAAGAAACGGCGCATATATGCACAGTTTCGGCAGCATCGGATATTTACAGAACCAAACGATTTGTGATATGATGAAGGCTGATGTGTGATGGTTCGGAAATCCGAACCTAATCCTGAAAAACCAGGCATCTGAGAGGATGCTGGGAAGGCAGAGTGATAAAAGTGGAACCAATGATACGGATTGCAGGCGTCAGTAAGACGTTTTCTGTCAAAGACAATAAGGTGGAAGCGCTGAAAAATGTCAGTCTTGACATTGCAAAGGGTGATATTTACGGCATCATCGGTATGTCCGGCGCAGGCAAAAGCACGCTGGTACGATGCTTAAACTTCCTGGAACGGCCCACAGAGGGTACTGTTTATGTGGAGGGACAGGATCTTTCTACCCTGGATGCAAAACAGCTGCGACAGCTGCGCAAGCATGTTGCAATGATCTTTCAGAATTTTAATCTGCTGATGCAGCGGACGGTTCTGGATAATGTATGCTTCCCGATGGAAATTGCGGGCGTGGATAAAAAGACAGCCCGGGAAAAGGCAAGGGAATTTTTAAAGGTAGTAGAGCTTTCCGACAAAGAGAAAGCATATCCGGCACAGCTGTCCGGCGGACAGAAGCAGCGAGTAGCGATCGCAAGGGCGCTGGCAATGAACCCGACGATCCTGCTGTGTGATGAAGCGACCAGTGCCCTGGATCCTACTACGACAAAGTCAATTCTGGCTTTGTTAAAGGATATTAACGAAAAATACGGCATTACGATCGTGATCATAACACACTCCATGGAAGTTGTTCAGGAAATCTGTACCCATGTGGCAATCATTGATGCAGGAGAGCTGGCAGAAAATGGTACAGTGGCAGATGTTTTTGCAAGTCCCAAGTCCAGAGCTGCAAAGAAGCTGGTATTTCAAGGGGATCAGAAGGTGGCGATTATGAAGAGCCGCCGCTGCATCCGCATCGTATTTACGAAGAACTCTTCTTTCGAACCTGTGATTGCGAACATGGTTCTGGAATGCAGGGCGAGCGTCAATATTCTGATGGCGGATACCCAGGACATCGGCGGAATTGCAACCGGTCAGATGATTCTGCAGCTTCCGGAGGAAAATCAGACCGCAGACAAGATGATTGCGTATCTGAGAGAAAAAAATCTTACAGTAGAGGAGTTGAAGGATTATGTTGAGTAGCAAGGAAATTAGCATGCTGATCGAGGCTACCGGCACATCCGTCTATATGACGCTGGCCTCTACCCTGATGGCATATGTGATCGGTCTCCCGATCGGAATTTTACTGGTTGTATGCGCACCGGGCGGCTTGAAGCCTAAGGCTGTGCTGTATAAGATCCTGGATTTTATCGTAAATATTACGAGATCCATTCCGTTCCTGATTCTGATGCTGCTTGCAACGCCGCTGGCACGTCTGGTGACAGGCAAATCCTATGGTGCAAATGCAACGATCATTTCACTGACACTGGCAGCAGCACCGTTTATTGCCCGTCTGGTGGAGTCTTCTCTTCTTGAGGTGGACAAGGGTGTGATTGAGGCGGCTCAGAGTATGGGTGCAAGTATCTGGCAGATCGTTTTTAAGGTGCTGATCGGAGAGGCGAGAGTTTCTCTGATCGTCGGTTCCACGATTGCACTGGGGACTGTGCTTGGCTATACTGCAATGTCCGGTGCCATCGGCGGCGGCGGCTTAGGGGATGTGGCGATCCGTTACGGCTATTCCAGATGGGATACCAAAATCCTTCTGGCGACGGTTGTACTGCTTGTTATTCTGATGCAGATCATTCAGATTGTCGGCAGCCGTTTATCCAAGAAACTGGACAGAAGACTGACCCATTGAGGGGCAGGATATTCTGTTTAGTCATAGAGTGGTTCCGGATACCAGAAAATCCGGCCGAGAGAGGAGAATATTATGAAAAGAAAAGTACTGGCACTGGCATGCACACTGGCACTGAGCGCAGGTCTGCTGGCAGGCTGCGGCAGCAGCACAGATACTGCTGCAGAAGCAGAGAGCACTGTAGCAGCTGTTGAAAGCACCGAAGCTGCCGAAGCAGAATCTACCGAGGCAGAAAGCACCGAGACTGCAGCAGAAGTGGAATCCAAAGGTACCATTACGGTAGCAGCAACTCCTGTTCCTCATGCAGAAATCCTGGAGGCAGCAAAAGATCTGATGGCTGCAGAAGGCTGGGACCTGGAAATCGTAGAATTTACCGATTACGTACAGCCTAACGAAGTAGTGGAGAGCGGCGATGTAGATGCAAACTACTTCCAGCACGTGAATTACTTAAATAGCTATAATGAAGAAAAAGGAACGCACCTTGCGATCGCAGGCAAGATCCATTACGAGCCTCTTGGTCTGTATCCCGGCAAGCAGAGCGACCTTGACGCAATCACAGACGGCGCTGAAATCGCAGTTCCCAACGATACAACAAACTGTGCAAGAGCACTGCTGTTACTGGAGGCAGAGGGTCTGATCAAGCTGGATCCCGAAGCTGGTATTACTGCAACAGAGAATGACATCATTGAAAACCCTCATAACATCAAGATCGTTCCTCTTGCAGCGGAGCAGGTAGCCCGTACTCTGGAAGATGTTGACTTCGGTGTTATCAACGGCAACTACGCTATGGAGGCTGGCCTGACCAGTGCAGATGCAGTTGCTCTGGAGTCTGCTGATTCCGAAGCAATCCAGCAGTATGTAAACGTGGTTGCAGTTAAGGAAGGCAACGAGAACAACGAAGGTGTACAGGCACTGGTAAAGATTCTGAAATCTGATGAGATCAAAGACTTCATCAACGAGAATTATAAGGGTAGCGTTGTTCCTTACGACGGAGAATAATTTCCGCGAAGGACAGCTTTGAACCTGTAAAAGCGATGAACGAAATGAAATAGTGGAACATTTTCGGTCTGCTGTGAAAACAGTGCCGATAGAAAACTGCCATCTGACGGGAAACTGCCGGGTGGCAGTTTTTTTATCGTATAGGAAACTTCGTTTCCATACGATAAAAATGCTCCGCGCACATTCTATTGTCCATGACAATTGCATGTTTGCAGAGCACGTATTCTATTGTTTTACCTGAAAGGTAAGATGTGATATAATGAGCACGAAAGAAAAACAAGCGACGCCGAAGGCGGCATTTGTAATTAGGAGACTGGAATGAAACGATTTTTAGGATGGTTGGATCGCCGTTGGTACCTGTTTTTGGCAGGCGGCTGTATCGGCGCAGAGCTGCTGGTATTTTTGATTTTTCGGGAGAACAGCTATTTTACAGTGCAGGATAACCTCGATCTGTTTGTCGCGCACTTTCAGGTACTGAGCCACTCAAACAGCTGGTTTGCACACGGCGCGACGGTTCCGATGCTGGGCGGCATCAGCCGGGACAGCCTGAGCAGCGAATGGAACCTATACAATATTTTGTATACATTTATGCCGGTATTTTGGGCGTACTTGACGGGGTATTTTTTGAAAATCCTGATCGGGACAGGCTCTTTTGTGTTGCTGGCAAAGGATGTCTATCAGAAAGCGTATCCGCGGTACCGGGGAATCGCCTGGGCGGCTGGGCTGTGCTATGGACTTCTGCCGCTGTTCCCGGCATATGGAATCGCGTTTGCATCGATTCCGCTCGCAGTGTTTATTTTACGGCGGATCTATCGGAAAGAGGGAAAATGGTGGTATGCACTGCTTTTTGTCTACCCGTTTTTATCGTATTTTTCCTACTTCGGATTTTTTCTGCTGGCGTATCTGGTGTGTGCGGTTGTGATTGTGTCGATTCGAGACAAAAAATTCTGCGGTCGTCTGGCAGTCGCTGTGCCGGTGCTGGCGGCTGGCTATGTTTGCTTTGAATATCGTCTGTTTGGACAGATGCTGTTTTCGGATGTCAAGACGATACGGGAAACGATGGTAGAGAGCAATTTGAACTTTTCCGAGGTACTCGGTCAGATCAGGGAAGCGTTTTTGACGCCGGTGTTCCATGCGGCTTCCGACCATGCAGTTTTCGTGCTGCCGGTGTGCGTAATTGTACTCGTTTGGCAGCTGGTGGCGGCAGTTCAGAAGAAAAATCTGAAAAAGTTCAAAAGCAGCGCGCTTTTGTGGGTGCTCTTGCTGATCGTGTTCAATTGTCTGGTGTATGGATTGTACTTTCAGGGGGACTTCCGGGGATTGTTTGAAACGCTTCTGCCTCCATTAAAAGGTTTCCAGTTCAATCGAACCGTATTTTTCAATCCGTTTTTATGGTATGCAGCGCTGTTTCTGGCGTTAAAAGCGCTCTACGATACCGGAAAGCTTTTCTGGAAACGGATCGCAAATCTGGCAGCGTGCATTGCAGCTGCTGTAATTTTGCTCACACCTGCGGTTTACAACGAATTTTACTGGACCTGCTATCACCAGGCGTACCGTGCAGTGAAGCATACAGAGGTCAATCTGTTGAACTTCCGGGAATACTACAGCACCGACCTGATGGAGGAGATTAAGGCGGATATCAATTATGATGGAGAATATGCGGCCGGCTACGGATTGAACACCGCTGTGCTGGAATACAGCGGGATTTCCACGCTGGACGGCTATCTCGGTTTTTACCCACAGAGCTATAAGGAAGAATTTACGAAGCTGATCTGGCCTGCCTATGAGAGAGTGCCACAATGGCAGACCTATTACGGGGAATGGGGCGCGCGAGCCTACCTGTTTGCCGGGAGCGGCGAGAGTATTTACAATCCTTACCGCAATCAGGTGCTGTCGGATCACCATTTATATTTAGACAGTGAACAGTTTGTAAAAATGGGCGGAAAATATCTTTTTTCCCGTTATGAGCTGGATAATGCAGAAGAGTTGGGCTTCACACTGCGGGGGATTTATTCGAACGAAAGCGCGCCGTATACAATTTACCTGTACGAAATTTGACAAAGTATTTGATACATGATATGATTGTGAGTAATGACCGCAGAGAGCGGTGCTGACAGATAAGGATAAGGGGGACATGTAAAATGCCGATCAGAATCAGCAATTATGCTGGAAAATTTGGATGGAACGCGAGAAAATATTTTCCCAGACTGGCATCTGAACTTTACCTGAAGCTTCAGTTTACGACCAGAGGAAAGGTACAGCAGGACTATATCGACTATTTTCTGAATGCACCGGAAATTCCGCATCCGCATGTAGTAAACCTGGAGACAATCAATCGCTGCAACTCGACCTGCGAGTTCTGTACGGCGAACAAAAATGCAGAAAAGCGTCCCTATGCCCGCATGTCGGAGGAGCTTTACTACAGCATTATCGATCAGTTAAGGGACTGGAACTACAAGGGACATCTGACCCTGTACGGAAACAATGAGCCCTGGCTGGATACCAGAATCGTAGAGTTCCATAAATACGCAAGAAAACAGCTGCCGGACTGCTTTATCTTTATGTCCACGAACGGACTGATCCTGGACATCGATAAGGTAAAATCGATCATTCCGTATGTCAACCAGCTGATTATCAATAACTACTGTCTGGACATGAAGCTGCATGACAACATTCAGGAGATCTACGATTATGTCAATGCGCATCCGGATGAATTCAAGGATGTTGATATCCTGATTCAGATGCGCTATCTGAAAGAAGTTCTGACCAACCGTGCAGGCAGCGCACCGAACAAAAAGGCAACCAGCAAGATTATCAAAGAAACCTGCCTGATGCCGTTTACCGATATGTGGATCACACCCAACGGCAAGCTGGGTATCTGTTGCTGCGATAACTTTGAAGTGACGGATTTCGGTAACCTGAACAATATCGCGTTGAAGGACGCATGGAACAGTGCCCTGTACAAACGGCTGCGTACTGCAGTAAAGGACGGCAGACAGAACTGGGAGTTCTGTAAACACTGTGACTTTATTGACACGAAGCTGCGCACGGACATTGCGAAAGAAGCGATGAAAGAAGCAGGATACGGCAAATACGCGAAATAAGTGCCGGTTCATGAGCAAAAGCAGCTGCGCAGCAGCAGAGCGCATCGAAGATGCAGCTTTGCGGATGACGCGGGTGAACTGCACTGAAATTAAAAAGAAAAAACAGGCTGCAGCCTCTGACAGGAAACTATGTCAGAAAGGCTGCAGCCTGTTTTGGTTTTAGCAGGACGCAGAAACGGCGAAAGGAAACCGCTTTGCGCCGGGTTCTCTTTCGCCGTGTAATTCATGACAATAAAATGCTCGCAGAGCGTGCATTCTATTGTTCGTTTCTGTCTCAGTTTTTCGCTTCGTGATATTCTTTTTCCGTATTGACGTTCCAGATGTTGGAGCGGTCGCGGATACCGTTTACGATGTTGTGTACGACCTCGAAAGAGGTGCACATCGAATGGTCGATGTTGTTGTAGCGGTGCTGACCGTTTCTGCCGACACAGTAGAGGTTGTCGATGCCGTTGAGCCAGTGGATCAGAGTGTCGATTTCCTCGTAGGTGTCGAAGTAAGCGGGATAAGCTTTTTTAACAGATTCGGAATGCGTATCAAGCACGTCATCCTTGCTGTCGATCATGCCCATTTTGATGATCTCGTCCACAGCAAAGTCAGAAAACTCCTGATCGGACATATTCCAGAGCTTATCGCCTTCGTTGCAGAAGTATTCCAGACCGATCCATACGGTATGCTCGAGATCGACAACCATGTAAGGCGACCAGTTGTTGTAAATCTGGAAACGACCGAGCTGTACGTTGCGGTCATGGACATAAACCCAGTTGTCCGGAACGATGTTGCCGACGGTTTTGATCTTGGTCTTGTTTTTCAGATTGAGCTTGCGCACCAGAACGCCCAGTGTGCGGTAATCACGGTAAGGAAGTCCTGCCGCAATTTTGGCTTCTTTTTCCGGAACGTCGTTCATACCGCCGACGAGATCGCGGATCGGCATGGAGGAAATGAAGACGTCAGCTTCTTCGCGGATCTTCTTGCCATCCTGCTCGTAGGTCAGAGCGACGATGTGGTCGTTTGCATCTTTTTCCAGACCGACAACCTTGCAGCCCTTTAAGATTTTGCCGCCCAGCTTTTCGATTTCGGAAGCGGTTACGTCCCACAGCTCGCCGGGACCGAGCTTGGGATAGCGGAAGGATTCGATCAGGGAGGTTTCTACCTGATGGGCTTTTTTGGTCGGTACGATTTTCCAGAGGATGTCTTTTAAAATCGCAATAATGGAAAGACCCTTTACGCGCTGTGCACCCCAGCTGGGATCGATATCTCTGGGATGACGTCCCCAGAGGTTCTCGGTGTAGTGTTCAAAGAACATGGAATAGAGTTTTTTACCGAAACGGTTAATATAGAAATCCTCGAGGGAGTTTTCCGGGCGTTTGTGGATCAGGCTCGCGAGATAGCTGAAGCCGACCTGCATCGTCTGGAGAAAACCCATGTTCATGAAAAGCTCAGGCTTTAACTGAATCGGGTAATCGTAGAATTTCTGATCAAAATAAATACGGGACACGCGGTTACGGTTTAGCATAACGCGGTCTTCTTTCTGGGGATCAGGACCGCCCTTTTCCAGCGGGACGTCGCGCTGCAGCATGATATCGTCCGCTGCGGGAGCCCCCTGCATGGGAAGCATTTGTTCCCACCATGCATTTACTTCCGGAACCTTGGAGAAAAAGCGGTGACCGCCCATATCCATACGGTTTCCTTTATAGTTGACGGTCTTGGAAATACCGCCCATATGAAAACTCTCTTCAAATACAGTTACTTCGTACTCATCGGACTGCTTTAACAGTTCGTATGCCGCGGTAAGGCCGGCAGGGCCCGCGCCGATGATAAAGGCTTTTTTCATGAAACAGGATTCCTTTCTCTGATCTTGTACTTTCGGTAAAACATTATAATGCGTCAATTATCTTTTATTGTAACATACAAGCAGGCACTGTTCAAGCAGGAAATCAGACTGCAGGAAAGGACAGGTGAACTGGTGTATGATGTTAAGATCGTGCTAAAAACCTAAAAAAGGGACGCAAAATACACCTGAAGTCGACAGGAGATTGCAAAATGATGTATTTCAAATTCTTTTCGGAGGGGAAAAAGTTCTATATAATGAGATATGCAGTTTTGTATGACGAATAAAGCTGCATGGGGATTGAGCCGAAGGGCTCGTGATTTTGAGGATGTCCATAGCATGGACAGAAGGGAGATTGCATGAACAGCATCTTATTATCAACGCAGGAATGCGGCAGCCAGGAACTTCTTCAACTGACGGAAATGCTTTGCAGGGAACAGGATTTTCAGATCATTGTTTCAAGGGCGTTTCCCTTTATGGAAAAGGAAAGGAAAACAAAAACCGTAGAAAACAGGGCGGGCGATTTGTTGACAAAGCTCGGGTTTAAGGCGAATCTGAAGGGTGTTGTCTATTTGAAGGCAGCTGCGAGAATCGGTCTTGAGGACAGGGAAGAGCTGGAAGGCGTAACGAAACGACTATATCCGGCCATCGCAAAAGAATGTAGGACGTGCGCCGGCAGAGTAGAGCATGCAATCCGGCATGCCATTCATACGAGCTGGGAAAAGGGAGATGTCAGACAGCAGCGCATGGTGTTTGGATACGACAGGGAAAGTGGAAACCGTCCGACAAACGCGGAGTTTATCGCACGCATGATTGACTGTCTGGAACGGCAGGATCATCTCTTATATTCCTGATTCGTAACTGTTCCGTACCCTCACAGTTACCCCGATTCTTTCCTTCGGAAAATCAGATCTAATTGAATAAAAATGTTCAAAGGGGAACAGCGTTTGGCACAAGTTGCGCCAGAAACGGACTGTTCCCCTTTTATAGTGGACAGATATCCGCAGGCTTCGGGTTACGCTGCCTGGTCGGGGACGATACGTCAGGAACCATTCCCCAACCGGTCTGCAGCTTATGCTTTCTCACCCGATCCGATCTGCCAGCAGCATGTCGATCAGGCAGCGTGTGGCAGCACCGAGAGGACGGCTGGGATCCCGCACGAGACAGATGTAGCGGTTCGGAATTTCCTCTGTAAGGGGAATCGAAATAATGCGTTTTTCAGAAAGTGCCTGCGCTGCCAGATCCTCCGGCATAAACGCAAGCCCCAGATTATGGGCAACAACAGGCAGCAGCAGGTCGGCGCTGGCAAGCTCGATATCGTAGTTGAGGGGAAGTCCGTGGGCGGCAAAGAAGTTCTCATAAAACTGATGGGACATGGTTGCCTCCGTCAGACCGGCGAGAGGATACTGTATCAGCTCCTGCAGGGAGATGGGCTTATCCATGAGCGCAGAAAAACGGGGGCCGCCGACTAAAATGCTGCGAACGGGACGGAGCCGGACTGTGCTGTAAGGCTTTTCAATCTGCAGAGGGGTTGGAACAACAGCGACATCGGTTCGCCCTTCCTTTAAATCGGAAAGCACGTGGGCAGTGGTTCCGTTACTGATGCGGATTTTGACATCCGGATGCTCCTTCTGGAACAGTGCCAGCCGATCCAACAGCAGACAGTGGAGAGCGGTTTCGGTTGCTCCGACGCTGACTGCTCCACCGTGCAGGCCGAGGGAAAGCCCGAGCTCCTCTTCGCCTCGCAGGATGCGTTCACAGGCGGGAGCAACATATCGGTAAAGCATCTCGCCCTCCGGAGTCAGGGTGACGCCGTGACGGGAACGGATAAAAAGGCGGCAGCCCAGCTCGCTTTCTAAGTTCTGGATGCTCCGGGTCACGGACGGCTGGCTGGAAAGCAGCATGGTAGCAGCACGCGTGAAGTTTTTATATTTGGCAACATAATAAAAGGTCCTGTAGTAATCAAAGCTTGCAGACATAGAAAATCCTCCTGGGATCGTGAAAAAAATCACAGATTTTATTCAAAAGCAGACATAAAAGCAATTCTGTAATACGTTTTTGATATTACACACATATCAGATTTATATTTTTAAAAAAAAGGTAAATCTAGTATAATACGCACGGAGCAAATTGAAAAGCATTTATAACGTACATGCTCAAAACAGTAGAAAAGGAGGCATGTGAACATGGGGCAGTCCATTGAAGAAGTCTTAAACAGGCTTGTGGCTGTGGAAGACGCCGCTCAGCAGATGCAGGATGCGGTGGATGCACAGAAAAAGGAACTCGCTGCTCAGATGGAAGAAAAGAAAAAACAGTTTGACAGTATGCTGGAGTTAAAGACAGAACAGAAGACCGAAGAACTGGAAGCAAACATGGAGCACGAGAAGGCAGCCGCGCTGGAAAAACTCCGGGAGGAAACGAAAAAACAGCTTGCCGGAATGCAGCACAAGTATGATACAGAGCACGACAGGATTTCGGATGAAATTCTGCAGTCCATGATTAAGGATGTGAGCAGATGAGTTTATTTCGTTACAGCGGTCTGACAACGAAGGTACGGGCCATGAGCGGTGCGCTTTTGAGCAAAGAGGATTTTGACCAGATCAGCACCCTTGGCAATGTTCCTGAGGTTGTCGCATGGCTGAAAAAGAAGCCGTCCTATGGGAAGGTGCTCGGAAATGAAAATGAGAACACCATGCATAGAGGACAGGCGGAGGGAAGGATCAAACGTTCCTTCTACGCTGATTTTTCCAAGCTGTACCGGTTTTCCAACATGGAGCAGAGAAATTTTCTGGATACGTATTTCAGACGCTACGAAATCACCTGTTTAAAAAATATTGTACAGGCGATCCTGTCAGACAGCCCGACACTTGCGGATGTTTCCGATTATGAGGAAGCCTTTGCGAAGCATTCGGCATTTCCGTTAAAGAAGGCAGCGTCTGCAGATTCGATGGAGACGCTGGTCAGCGTCCTTTCGGATACTCCTTACGGGGATGTGCTGCGCAAGGTGGCAGGCAGCGGGTCCACAACCCTGTTTGACTATGAATTTGCATTGGATATGTTTTATTTCAGGGATCTCTGGAAGCGTGTCAGAAAAGAATTGAAAAAAGAAGACCGGGAAGCAGTGCTGGAATCGGTGGGTGTTGCAATCGATACCCTGAATCTGCAGTGGATTTACCGTGCCAAACGCTATTACGGGATGAAAGCGGCAGATGTCTATGCCCTGATCATTCCGGTGCATTACCGGCTGAACCTGGAGCAGGTCAAACGAATGGCGGAGGCGGAGAGCACAGAAGAAATGTTGAACTTCGCAAAAGAAACCAGGTATGGAAAATATCTGCAGGAAATGGAAAAACCGAATCTGGAACGGGTCGGCAGTATGATCCAGGAAAACGTACACCGTGCGCTGATGAGACAGAACCCCTATTCAGCTGCATGCCTGGAAGTCTATTTATATAGGAAAGAACAGGAAGTGCACAGGATCATCACGGCGATGGAATGCGTCAGATACGGTTTGCCGGCTGAAAAAATCAGAGAATACCTGGCATAAAGGAAGGTGCGGCAAAATTGATTGAAAAAATGAAATTTATCAGTGTGATCGGGCCAAAGGATCAGCTCGACACAGTAACCAGGCAGTATCTTTGCCGGTATGAGATACAGCTGGAAAATGCGATGGGCGAATTGAAGCATTTAAACAACATCACACCCAACGCAGAGTTGAACCCTTACCGGGAAGCAGCAGGAAGAGCAGCAGAGATTGCTGCACTTTATGGAAGCAAAGCAACGGCAGTGAGAGACATGGATGTGGATACAGCCATGGAACGGATCACTGAAGTTCAGAACAGAATTCAAAAGGCAGACAGGGAGACAGATGCACTGGAAAAGGAACTGAAAAAGGAGCGGGGACTGCTGGATGCGGTCAGCCCCTATCAGGAGCTGCATTTTGATATTTCCAGAATCCTCCACTTTAAAGAAGTAAGATTCCGTTTCGGCAGACTTCCAGTCGGCTACTATGAGCGTTTAAAAACCTACGCATACGACGATGCCTGCACGATTTTTGAAAAATGCAAGGAGACGGAGGATTATGTTTGGGGCGTTTATTTCGTTCCGGCGGCAGAAGCCAAAAAGGTGGATGCGATTTATGCTTCTCTCCATTTTGAACGGATTCATCTGGAGGATGCCTATGAGGGTACCGTTGATGAGGCCTGTCGGGAATTAAAGGAAAAAACAGATGCCCTGGAGCAGCAGATCACAGCAGTGAGAGCAGAGCTTGCAAAAGAATTAAATGGGATGTCTGAATCGATCTCTGCTGCAAGCAAGACCCTTGCGTATGAATCCAAGCTGTTTGATGTCCGCAAGCTGGCGGCATTTACCAAGGCGAAAAACGAAACCTTCTTCATCCTCTGTGGATGGATGGAAAACAAGGAGGCAGATCTGCTGAAAAAGGAGCTGGAAGAGGATCCGGATATTTTCTGTACACTGGAAGAAAATCCGGACAGAAGAGTTTCAATTCCTCCGACTCGTCTGAAAAACCCGAAGCTGATCAAGCCGTTCGAAATGTTTATCCAGATGTATGGCCTGCCGAACTATCAGGAATTTGACCCGACACTGTTCGTGGCGTTGTCCTATTCGATTATCTTCGGTGCAATGTTCGGTGATGCGGGACAGGGTCTGGTGCTGTTGATCGGCGGATATTTATTGTACCATTTTAAAAAGATCAACCTGGCAGCAGTTCTTTCGAGCTGCGGATTCTTCTCTACAATTTTCGGACTCCTCTATGGCAGTGTATTTGGCTTTGAGGACTGGATCCCGGCGCTGTGGCTGCGCCCGACGGAGGCAATGACGAATCTGCCGGTGATCGGAACACTCAATACCGTATTTGTTGTGACGATCACCATCGGTATGGGACTGATTCTTCTGACGATGATCTTCCATATGATCAATTCCCTCAGGGAGAAAAGGCCCGGAGAAGCACTGTTTGATACGAACGGACTTGCAGGCTTTGTATTTTACGGCGCAGTTGTTGCAGTCATCATGCTGTTCATGACCGGACATACCATTCCGGCAGCAGGTGTTTTGGTTGTAATGTTTGTAGTACCGCTTTTGGTCATCGTCTGCAAGGAGCCGCTCAGTGCCCTTGTGGAAAAGAAAAAGTATCAGGATGAAAACGGACCGGTGATGTTCGTGGTGCAGGGTTTCTTCGAATTATTTGAAGTATGCTTAAGCTATTTTTCCAACACCCTGTCCTTTGTCCGTATCGGTGCATTTGCAGTCAGCCATGCGGCGATGATGCAGGTGGTTATGATGCTGGCAGGCGCAGAAAACGGACAGGCGCCCAACGTGATCGTTGTGATCGTCGGCAATCTGGTTGTAATGGGTATGGAAGGTCTGATCGTAGGCATTCAGGTACTCCGTTTACAGTATTATGAATTTTTCAGCCGCTTCTACAAAGGGGACGGCAGAAAATTTGAACCCTATTTATCAAAGGAAGAAAACATTTAAGGAGGTCATTTGTCATGACAAAAGTTTTATTATTCGCAGCACTTGTAGCTTGTATCGCAGTTCCGTTCCGTGTATTTGTAAAAGGGGAACAGACAAAGCACAGATATAAAACAACCCTGGCATTAAACGGCGTAATGTTCTTTGGACTGATGCTTTTTACCGGCGTTATGATGTTCTCCGGCAACGCATTTGCAGCAGAGACTGCTGAAACTGCAGCAGTTGCAGCAAGCAGCACAGCAACCGGTCTTGGTTATATTGCAGCCGCACTTTCCATCGGCATGTCCTGTATCGGCGGTGGTATCGCCGTAGCGAGTGCAGCAAGCGCAGCACTTGGTGCAATCAGCGAAGATTCCTCTATCCTCGGTAAGTCCCTGATCTTTGTAGGTCTGGCCGAAGGTGTCTGCCTGTATGGTCTGATCATCGCCTTCATGATCATTGGTAAGCTTTAATGAAAATGTATCTGATCAGCGACAACATTGATACCTGGACAGGAATGCGGCTGGCAGGAGTAGAAGGTGCGGTGGTCCACGAGAAACAGGAGCTGAAGGCAGAAATCGACAAGGTGCTTGCCGATAAGGAAATCGGCATCCTGCTTTTGACGGAAAAATTCGGAAAGGAATTTCCGGATATCATCGATCATATCAGGTTGGAGCGGAAGTTACCGCTGATTGTGGAAATCCCGGACAGACACGGCACAGGCCGTGCACCGGATTTCATCACATCTTATGTGAATGAAGCGATCGGAATCAATATCTGAAAAAGAGCTGCATAGGCGCAGCATCCTTTAGGAGATATTTCGGAGGAGACCATGACAATAGACGAAAAGCTGCAGCATTTTATGGATGTGACCACAGAAAAGGTCAATGCAGAAAATGCCAAACAGATGCAAGAATATGAGCAGGGACTGGAAAAGGTCTATGAGGATTACAAAGAGACGGCCCTGCGCAAATCCGAGCTTGCACTGAAGTTAAAAGAAGAAAGCTTAAAGAAGCAGATGAACGCAGATCTGGCAGCAGAACAGATCACGATCCGGGAACAGACCGGAAAGCTCCTGCGGGAGTTGGATGAAAAGCTTTCTTCCGAAGTAAAGGGAAAGCTGGAACGCTATATGGCGACCAGCGCATATGAAACCTATCTGGTAAATCAGGCGCGTGAAATTGTGAAATTTGCAGATGGAGACGACGTGACCGTTTATATCGATCCGGAGGATATCTGCCATAAGAGCGCGATCTCTGCCGGCGCAAATGTAGCCGTTACCGTGAGCGAATACAGCTTTGGCGGAGGCGTGCGTGCGGTAATTTCCAAACGCGGCATACTGATCGACCAGTCTTTTGATACGAAACTGAAGGAAGCTTTTGATGGAAAGGAGGCGAGCCTTAGATGGAAAACTCGTTAAGCATTTATGGGATCAACGGCCCGCTGGTCACTGTCAAAGGTAAGACAGATTTAAAGATGAGCGAGATGGTATACGTCGGCAAAGAAAAGCTGGTCGGCGAAGTGATCCGTCTTTCTCCGGAGCTGGCGACGATTCAGGTATTTGAAGAGACCTCCGGCTTAAAGCCCGGAGAGCTGTTGTATCCGACGGGCGCAACACTTTCTGTTACCCTGGCACCCGGCATCGTGTCCAATATCTTTGATGGTATTGAGCGCCCCCTTGCCGAAATTGAGAAAAAATCCGGTAAATATATCGACAGAGGCTTCTCTATGGATTCTCTGGATACTCACAGGAAATGGCAGACGAAGCTGTGTGTAAAGCCCGGAGACAGAGTGTCCGGCGGTACGATTATTGCAGAGGTACCGGAAACTCCCGCCATTGTGCATAAGGTAATGGTGCCTCCCGACGTGGAGGGTATTGTGGAAACAGTTGTTCCGGACGGTGAGTATACGATCAACGATACGATCGTAACCCTGCTGTTAAAGGATGACAGCGTAAAAGAGCTGACCATGACCCAGAAATGGCCGATCCGTATTCCCAGACCGAATCAGAAACGACATCCGGCATCCCGTCCGCTTGTAACCGGACAGCGTATCCTGGATACCCTGTTCCCTATCGCAAAGGGCGGCACTGCGGCGATCCCCGGCGGTTTCGGTACCGGTAAGACCATGACTCAGCACGCAATCGCAAAATGGTCTGATGCAGATCTGATCGTTTATATCGGCTGCGGTGAGCGAGGAAACGAGATGACGGAGGTTCTGGAGGATTTCTCCAAGCTGATCGACCCCAAGTCCGGAAATCCCATGATGGACCGTACCGTTCTGATCGCCAATACCTCCAACATGCCGGTGGCTGCCCGTGAGGCGAGCATTTACACCGGTCTGACACTGGCAGAGTATTATCGTGATATGGGCTACCATGTAGCGATCATGGCAGATTCCACCTCCCGTTGGGCAGAGGCACTGCGTGAGCTGTCCGGACGTCTGGAAGAAATGCCGGCAGAGGAAGGCTTCCCGGCATATCTGGCGAGCCGTCTGTCTGCGTTCTATGAAAGAGCCGGTATGGTAGAAAACTTAAACGGCACTGAGGGAAGTGTTACGATCATCGGTGCGGTATCTCCGCAGGGCGGCGATTTTTCTGAGCCCGTTACCCAGAATACGAAGCGTTTCGTCCGCTGCTTCTGGGGGCTGGATAAAAACCTGGCATATTCCCGTCATTTCCCTGCGATCAACTGGCTGACCAGCTACAGCGAATACCTGCCCGATCTGGCGAGCTGGTATGCAGATAATGTAGGCTCTGATTTTATTGATGACAGAAATCAGATGGTAGCGATCCTGAACCAGGAAAGCAGTCTGATGGAGATCGTAAAGCTGATCGGCAGCGACGTTTTGCCGGATGATCAGAAGCTGACTCTGGAAATCGCCAGAGTTATCCGTCTGGGCTTTTTGCAGCAGAACGCATTCCATCCGCAGGATACGTCTGTGCCTCTTGCAAAGCAGCAGAAGATGATGGAGACAATCCTGTATCTTTACGAGAAATCCAAAGCACTGGTATCCATGGGGATGCCCATGTCCGTGCTGAAAGAAGATAAAATTTTTGACCGGGTAATTTCCATTAAATACGATGTGGAAAATGACCGGCTGGACAAATTTGATGATTACAAAAAGGCAATCGACAAGTTCTATGACGACGTGATTGCACGCAATGCATAATGGAGGGGAAAAACGATGGCAATTGAATATTTGGGATTAAACAGTGTCAACGGCCCCTTCGTCGTGCTGGAGGGTGTCAAGGGCGCGGCTTATGATGAGATCGTGGAGATCGTTGCAGACGGTAAGGAAAAAAAGCTTGGCCGTATCGTAGAGATCAACGAGGACAAGGCAGTTGTACAGGTGTTTGAAGGCACAGATAACCTTTCCTTAAAAAATACCCATACAAGACTGACCGGACATCCGATGGAAATCGGGCTGACGGATCAGCTCCTTGGCAGAACCTTTAACGGTATCGGTGCCCCGATCGACAATCTTGGTGAAGTTGCAGCAGAAAAATATGCAGATGTAAACGGAAAACCGTTAAATCCGGTATCCAGAGAATATCCCCGTAACTATATCCGTACCGGCATTTCTGCGATTGACGGTTTGACGACCCTGATCCGCGGACAGAAGCTGCCGATTTTCTCCGGAAACGGTCTGCCTCATGACCAGCTGGCTGCACAGATCGTACGTCAGGCATCTCTGGGAGATAACTCCGATGAGAAATTCGCAGTTGTATTTGCTGCGATGGGTGTAAAATATGATGTTGCAGAATATTTCCGCCATACCTTTGCAGAAAGCGGGGTATCCGATCACGTTGTCATGTTCCTGAACCTGGCAAATGACCCGGTTGTAGAACGTCTGATCACACCCAAGGTAGCGCTGACGGTAGCAGAATATCTGGCATTTGAGAAGCATATGCACATCCTTGTTATCCTGACGGATATGACCTCCTTTGCAGAGGCAATGCGTGAGGTTTCTTCGAGTAAGGGTGAAATCCCGTCCAGAAAAGGGTATCCGGGCTATCTGTATTCCGAGCTGGCGACGATTTATGAACGTGCGGGTATTGTAGAAGGAATCGACGGTTCTGTAACGCAGATCCCGATTCTGACCATGCCAAACGATGATATCACACACCCGATCCCCGACCTGACCGGTTATATTACAGAAGGACAGATCGTTTTGGATCGTGCGCTGCATGGACAGGGGGTATATCCTCCGGTCAATGTCCTGCCCAGCCTGTCCCGTCTGATGAAGGATGGTATCGGTGAGGGCTACACCAGAGCAGATCATCAGGCTGTCGCAAACCAGCTGTTTTCTTCCTACGCAAAGGTGGGCGATGCGAGAGCCCTAGCGAGCGTTATCGGTGAAGATGAGTTGTCTGCGCTGGATAAAAAATACCTGGCATTCGGTAAAAAGTTCGAGAAATACTTCGTCGGTCAGCGGGAGGATGAAAACAGAACCATTATCGATACCCTGGAGATCGGCTGGAGCCTTCTGCGCATGCTGCCCAGAGAAGAACTGGATCGCGTGGATACAAAGATTCTGGACGAGTATTATGACAAACAGGGTCGTGTACTGGAATAAGGAGCGTTATCTATGAATACAAACGCATTTCCTACAAAAGGTAATCTGATGCTGGCGAAAAACTCCCTGACGCTTGCAAAGCAGGGCTATGAGCTGATGGATAAAAAACGGAATATCCTGATCCGGGAGCTGATGAATCTGATCGAAGAGGCGAAAACGATCCAATCAGAGATTGACGCTACGTTTACGGAGGCATACCAGGCGCTTCAGCAGGCAAATATAGAGGTGGGCATTCATTCTGTGCAGGAAATTGCAAAGGCGATTCCTGCAGAGGATTCTGTGCGTATCAAAACCAGAAGCATCATGGGCACAGAGATCCCGCTGGTAAGCTGCGAGGAGGAGAAAAAAATCCCCTATTACGGCTTTTATAATTCCAGTGAGTCGGTGGATGCTGCCCGGGAAAGCTTTTTAAAGGTGAAGGAGCTGACCGTCCGCCTCTCCATGGTGGAAAACTCCGCCTACCGTCTTGCAATGAATATTCGCAAGACGCAAAAGCGTGCAAACGCCCTGAAAAATATAACGATTCCATCTTATACGATTCTCGTAAAGGATATCAGCAACGCCCTCGAAGAAAAAGAACGTGAGGAGTTTACACGTCTGAAGGTCATTAAGAGAAATATGAACCATTAAAGCAGCAGCTTGCCAGAAGGATATCTGGAATCGCTGCCATAGTAGAAAACGTCTGCAGGAAGCTGGTAGTAATCCCACTTTTTGCGGGCGTTTTTCTGTGTTGTTCCAGTTCATTCGTAGTTTTCCCGGATGCAGCTTCCATGCCTGCAGGAGAATCTGTAGACAGTAACCTTACGTTTACGCCCGGCAAAAAAAGTTTTAAAAAGCTGTTGACAGAACAGAAAAACGCTGATAAAATATCTATCTGTTGCGGCAAACGGCTGTAACATGAACTCCTATAAAAGTTCAAAAAGTGCTTGACATCGACAAACAGTCCTGATATACTTTATGACTGTTGCGGCGAACGAAAGCAACACGGATTTCTGAAAAGAAATTCAAAAAAATAAAAAACTGCTTGACATGAACAGAAAGTTCTGATAAAATAATGAACTGTTGCTGTGAGTGATAAGTAACCGGGTTTCGAAAGAAACTTGAAAACAAAATGAAAAAAGTTCTTGACAAACAGAACTGCTTATGATAA
>JABLTO010017863.1_pt1 | contig 59787 bp, 47 predicted proteins | sample 7160091 | NCBI WGS metagenome assembly JABLTO01 (sample SAMN14651225, study PRJNA627086) | human gut metagenome | isolation source: feces | host: Homo sapiens
ATATTTGTATATAGAAATGTACTTCAAGGTATGGGAGAATCATTTGTACCAATGATGGCTGGTTTCTTTGAATTAGCTGCAAGAGCTACAGTAGCTTTTACATTACCAAAAGTTATAGGTTTTACAGGTATATGTTTATCTGATCCAATCGCATGGATATCAGCAGCAGTACCACTTATGTTGACTTATTATATAAAAATGAAAAAAATAGATAAACGAAATAATTTAAAAGAAGAGTTAGAAGTATCTCAAGAATTATAATAAAAAATAGCACTGGATAGATAAAATCTGTCTAGTGCTATTTTTTATTATTTTTTATTTTATTATACATAGTAAGTTATATTGACTTAAGATTAATCGAAAATAATCGAATAATAACACAAGATAGCAAATATATACGATTAAATGATTGAACTTTTAAATAATATTTTATAAAATATTATTTAGCAAATATTTACTATAATAGAGGGTGAAACTATGAATTTTAAAAATGGGATTTTAGCAGTTTTAGTATCGGTATTTTTTATAATTACTCTAACTAATATATCTGAAGCACAAGAACATATAAATTTTAAACATATAACTATAGAAAATGGACTATCACAATCGAATGCCCAAACTATATACCAAGATAGTAATGGGTATATATGGATAGGTACTAACGAAGGTTTAAATAGATACAATGGGTTTGAGATGAAGGTATATAAATCAGATAAAGATAAAAAAAATACAATAATTAATAACTATATTCTAAGTATTCAAGAGGATAATGAAAAAAATCTTTGGGTTGGAACAAATAAGGGGATAAGTAAAATAAATTTAGAAACAGAAGAAATTACAAACTATGAGCATGATGAAGATGGAAATACTTTTTTTAAAGTAAGAAGTATTTTATTAACAAAAAGAGGAACGGTTTTAGTAATAACACAAGATAATGTATATATGTATGATAGAGAATTCGACAAGTTCAAAGTATCTTTAAGCGAAGAAGATGTATTCAGCAAGGAAGATGTAATGGACATTGAAGAAGATAATTTTCATAATATATGGATAGGAACTGACAAAAGTTTAATTAAAATGGATAGAGGAACTATGAAAATCACCCAATATATTTCTCATGAGAATGTCGAAACATTAAAAGACGACAGAATAAATTCTATTTTAATTGATGATGAAAACAATCTATGGGTCTCGACCAATAACAACGGATTAATAAAAATACTTGTTAAAAATGGTGAAACACATAAGGTCATTAGGTACTACCATGATGCAAATGACGATACAACAATACCTTCTAACACCACAAAATCAATAATACAAGATGAAAATGGGATGATATGGATAGGTACGGATTCAGGTCTTTGTAAATACTTAGGTGATAATAAGTTTTATACATATCATAATAATTACGACTCTAATAGTTTATTAGATGACAATGTATATTCACTGATGCAAGATAGTACAGGATTAATATGGGTAGGAACATATACAGGAATTAGTATATTTAATCCAAATAATAAAATAATTCAATATAAAAGCGATCCATTAAATAAAAATTCTTTAAGCTCAAATGTAATACAAGGTGTATATGAAGATGAAGATGGCCTAATATGGGTAGGTACAAGAGATAAAGGTCTTAATATTATGGATAGAGAAAACAATAAATATATTAAGATTTCGGCAGGAGAAGGGACTTATGATATAACAAGCAACTTGATACGTGTTATCCAAGGTAGTGGAGATACTGTATGGGTTGGAACGGATTATGGACTAAACCAGATAAATAGAAAGACAATGAAAGTCAAAAAATACACCATGAATAATGGGCTGACAAGTGATATGATAGAATCCTTGTTAATCGATAGTCGAGGGTATTTATGGATAGGTACTCAAGATGGTATAAGTATTTTAGATATAAAAACTGAGAAGATAGTAACAGTTGATAAAATGATAGATACTCTTAACAAGACTATTAAAGAAAAAGTCGGTGACACTCATATACAAGAAATTTTTGAAGATAAAGATGGAGTATATTGGCTTGGAACTTATACAGCTGGTTCTATGATAAAAATAGATGTAAATCAAGACAAGATAAAAGTCTTTAAACTATTTGACCATGAAACTAAGGAAGAAATAAATACAATAAAATGTATAGCCGAGGGCAATGACAATATATTATGGATTGGTACAAGTGATGGTCTAGTTAAATTTTATAAATCTAATGGAACGTCTATAAAATATACTGATGAAGATGGTCTTAGTAACAATACTGTTTATGGAGTGTTAATTGATGATGATGGTAATCCATGGGCAAGTACAAATAAAGGAATTTCAAAGTTTGATTTAAAAACTAATGAATTTAGAAATTTAAGTACGGCTGAAGGATTACAAAGCAATGAATTCAATGATAAATCAGAGTATAAGACGAAAGACGGTGAGTTTATATTTGGTGGGATAAAAGGTTTAAATATTTTTAACCCAGCAGACGAAGCAGCCATGTTCTCATATTACGAACCAACAATCACATTTGAGAGCTTTATGGTAGATGGAGAAAAATATAAAAATATAGATAATTTACAATTTAAATATGATCAAAATGATTTAAAAATATCTTATTTTATACCACAATACAGAAATAACAACTTAAAATTTTATTATAAATTAGAAGGTGTTATGGATGAATGGACATCTACAAGTAATAACCAAGTTTTATTTAATAAGCTGGACCCAGGAAAATACACTTTTAAAATAAAAGCGAGAAACCAAAAAGGTGTAATGGGAGAAGAGTATAAAGTTACATTTACTATAAAACCACCACTTTGGAAAAGTAAAGGTGCAATAATATCTTATATTGTAATGATAATAATGCTAGTCTGCTACAATAGTACAAAAGTTAAAAGATTAGATAATTTAGTAGCTGTTAGAACAGAAGCACTTAGCAATGAGATGGAAACGAACAAACAGCTATTTGATAAAATTATAGAGGTAGAGAGAAATAAAAATAATTACTTTATAAATTTATCTCATGAGCTTAGAACACCATTAAATGTGATAAGTTCAGTAGAACAATTGATAACTAATTTAAATAAATCGCCAAAAGGAATATCAAGAGAAAAGATAGATGAGTATATGGTTGTTATGAATAAAAATATTAAGAGATTACTAAACTTAATTAACAACATAATAGATACTACTAAAATTGAAAATGGAAAATATAAAATAAATATTCAAGAAGAAGATATAGTATATATAGTTGAAGAATCAGCACTTAGTCTTAAAGATGCAATAGAATCAATGGGATTAAATTTAATTATAGATACTAATACAGAAGAAAAAATCATAAAATGCGATAGAAATGAAATAGAGCGTTGTATTATAAACTTACTGAGCAATGCAGCTAAATTTACTCCAGTAGGTGGAGATATAAAAGTAGATATTCTTGATTTAGGAGACAAAGTAAAAATAATAGTTGAAGATACTGGAATAGGAATAGAAGAAAAATATCATGCAGCAATATTTGATAGATTTAATCAAATAGTAGACGAGCACACTGAAGTAAAAGGTGGAAGTGGTCTAGGTCTTACTATAACAAAACATATAATCGATATGCACAATGGAGAAATATATGTTGAAAGTGAAGTAAATAAAGGAACTAAATTTACAATTATATTACCAGTTGATGATAGCATAGATGAAAATATCATTATATAAATAGATATATTTTGTAAAGAAATATATATAAATAGCCTATATTTGTATACGAAAACAACAATTATCGTATCGAATATGGGCTATTCTTGTATACAAGTAAGGATTGTATAGAAATATATAATGTCGCATTTGAAGGTAAAATATGGTAAAATAATTGAAACGGCTATTTCAACAGGAGGTTGCTATGAACAGAAATTTAATAACAGCGTTGATTTTGGCATCGGGTTTTTTACTGACATCTGAGCAAGAAAAGGATCAATATAAACCACAGCTACCAAATTTCAAAGATATACTAGAAGTAAAACATTCTATAAAAGGAAGAATAAGAATACAATGTAAGGTATTAAAGGGAAATCAGCAGGGAGAGCAAGCATTATTAAACACTTTTTCACAGATACCGGGGATAATAGATATATCTGTGAATCCTTGTATTGGAACAGTAATTATAAAATATAATGAAGAAACAATCCAGCCAATGCTTATTATAGGAATAATACTAAAGGTATTAGGATTAGAAGATGAAGCTCATAATGAAAACAAATCTTTAATAACAAGAGAAAGTGCAAATATAGTAGAGAGTTTAAGTCATACAATATATGAAAAGACTAGTGGCGTATTAGATTTAAAATCATCAGTAATGCTACTTCTTTGTGTATATGCAGTGTATGATATTAAAACTAGACCAGGCCTTAGACCTGCTGGGCTTACATGCTTATGGTGGTTATACTCGCTTATCACAAGATAATATTAATCAGCTGAGAAAGGAAGCGCTAATAAAATGAATATAAAAAATCACATAATTAAACATTTTATAAAATTTAAAGTAGTACATTCAATACCGGGGAGATTGAGACTTAAAGTAAGTAATGCATCTAAAATACCACAAGAGGCAAAAGAATATGATAAATATGTAGTACAGGGATTAAAAATGCTAGAGGGTATAACAGACGTAGAGTTTAATTATATAACTGGAAGCGTAGTTATAAATTATGATACGAAAAAGACTTACGAAGAAAAAATTATAAAATGGATAAATAAAGTAATAGATATAGTTCTAGGTGACTTCAAGTTGATTGAAGAAAACGGACAAGACAATATTGAATTTGTGATAGATACTTTAGAGCAGAAATTAAATGAAGCAATAAAAACAATATAATAAATAATAAAAATGGGGTGATAGCAAGTGTTTGGACAAAAAAAGGACTTATTTGAGCTAAATATAGTCCATTCATTGCCGGGGAGAATTCGTTTAAATTGTAAGGCTATCGGATATCTTAAAGAATTTAATGAAGAAATCTTACAAGATATAATGGATTTAGGATTTATAAAAAAAGTAACAATAAATAATATAACAAGTAATATACTTATAATTTTTGATAAAGATAGAATTGATGAAGCTGACTTAAAAAATTTAATATCAGATATATTAAATAAATACTATCTATATGCATACAAACAACATAGAGAACTAGAGGCTTCAAATATAATTGAAAGAGAAAGAGAAGAAGATGTAAATGATATAGGTAAGAGACTTGTATTAAATGCAGGTTTAATTACTTATTCAGTAATAAAGAAAACAAATTATGCAGAAATATTCCCTGTTTATAAGAGATTTTTTAATCCTTGCTCGCTTGGAGCATTGTATTTAACTAAATCTCTATTTAAAGATGGGATAGGCGGGATGATTAAACACAAACGCCCAAATGCAGATACACTTACAATTTCATCTATAGTTGCGAGTATATTACTTGGAAACTCAACTTCAGCACTTACAATAATTTTATTATCAGATATAGCTGAATTTATGACAAGTTATACAATGAAAAAAACAAGAGATTCGATTAAACATATGATAGATTTAAATGAAGAATTTGTTTGGAAACAAGATGAAAATGGCGCAGTTAAACGTATATCAGTTGAAGATGCTAAAGTAGGAGACAAAATAGTAGTACATACTGGTGAAAAAATATGCGTCGATGGAAAAATAATAAGTGGAGAAGCTATAGTAGATGAGTCAGCTGTAACTGGTGAATATGTTCCACATATAAAGAAAATTGGAAGTGAAGTTTATTCAGGAACATTAGTTAAAAACGGAAATATCGTTATAAATACAGAAAGAGCTGGAGATGATACTGTAGTTTCAAGAATTATAAACTTAGTAGAAGATGCAGCATGTAATAAAGCAAAAGTACAAGATTATGCTGATAAATTCTCAAACTACTTAATACCATTTAACTTCTTCTTAGCAGGGGCAACTTACCTAGCAACTAAGAGTCCAACTAGGGCGCTAAATATGATGGTAATAGATTATTCATGTGGTATAAAATTATCGACAGCGACTGCATTTTCAGCAACAATAAACAATGCAGTTAAAAATGGTATATTAATTAAAGGTGGAAACTATATAGAAGCATTAGCAGAAGCCGATACTTTAATACTAGATAAAACAGGTACATTAACTGAAGGTAAACCAGAAGTTTTAGATATAGTAACAGCACAAGATATAACTTCGAGGGAATTGATTGAAATTGTATCAGCAGCAGAGGAAACATCATCACATCCTATGGCTAGTGCAATACTATCTAAAGCTAAAAGTGAAGGTATAAAAATACCAAAGCATGGAGAAGTAATTACTCATATAGCAAAAGGTGTTGAAACAAATATAGATGAAGACATAATTAGAGTAGGTAATAAAACTTTCTTAAAAGAAAATAACATAGATATAACTTTAGAAGATGAAGCCTTTAATTTAAAGAAAAAAGGTCAAAGTATAGTTTATGTAGCACAAAATGAAAAATTATTAGGGGTAATTGGAATTCAAGATAAAATGAGAGAAAATATGAAAAAATCTCTTAACAATATAAGATATCAAGGTGTCGATGAAATTCTTCTACTTACTGGTGATATAGAAGATCAAGCTAGTATAGTAGCGAGCAAAGTCGGTGTCGATGGATATGAAGCTGAATTACTTCCAGAAGATAAAGCAAAAACAATACTTAAATTACAATCTAAAAATTCTAAGGTAATAATGGTTGGAGATGGAATAAATGACGCTCCAGCACTTGCATATGCTGATGTAGGAGTATCATTGGGAGGAGGTTGCACAGATGCTGCAATCGAAACATCTGATGTAGTAATACAAACAGATGACCCTATGGCACTTCCAGCAGTTATGAATTTATCTAAAAAGACAATGAAAGTAGTAAAAGAAAACTTTGGATTGGTTATAGGAATAAATACTTTAGGACTTGTGTTTAGTGCGGCTGGTGTTTTACCAGTATTTTGGGGAGCTGTACTTCACAACTCTAGTACAATATTTGTAGTTTCAAATTCAATTAGATTACTATTTTCAAAAATTGAAAATAAGAGATAGAGGTGTTACTTTAAATTGAACTATCCAGTAATATTAGTTGAACATATGATTGAGGGAAGAATAAGGGTAAAATTATCGCATTCTATTATAGATGAAATTAAATTAAATCAATTCTTTACAAAAAAAGAAGGGATAAAATTAGTCAGATACAACCCTTATATAAAAACACTGCTTGTTGAGTTTAATTCAAAAAAAATAAGCGTGGAAAATGTAATATTTAAAATAGCAACAATACTATCAGAGATATATGGATTTTCTAAAATAAAATTTATATCTAATAATAACAAAACAGATATGCCACTTTTATCGTATTATTCTATAATATTAATATTAGGGGCAAAAATAGTAAAATATGTAAGTCCAACAGGACAGGTTCAAGAGTTCTTGAAATGGTTGGCAACAGGAACTACAGTAGGGGCTATTGTAGAACATGGTTATTCAGAAATGAGACAAAGGGGCACAATTGACCCAGAGGTGATGTCTATAATGTATTTAATAAATTCAATTGGAAAAGAAGGCAATATGTTAAATGCGTCTTTAGTAACTTGGATAACTACATTTGGCAGACATATACTTAAAAAATCAAATGAAACTTTTATCTTAAAGATTGAGAAATCAAAAATGAGATGTGAAGATAAACCATGTTATGATATCTCAATTTTATCTGAAGATATTAATAACAACAACAAACTTGATTCATTTCGATTATTTGCAAATGAAATAATCGAACGACAAAATAGCTTAAACTCCGGCTTTGGATATAGAGGCGGAGGAAGCATTAACAATGAAGGGATGTTTTTTAACCTTAAATAAATATTATAAATTAACTACACAGGAGGAGATATTATGGTAGTACTAGATGCAATAAACAAAGATCATTTAAAAGGAGCAGCAGTAGGAGTAGGGGTTTGTGCAGTAGGATATTATATATACAAAAAAAATCAAACTAAAGTAGATGGATTCCTAAAAAAACAAGGTATAAACGTACAAACTGTTAACCACAAAGATTATGCAAATATGTCATTAGAAGAGTTAATGGAATCAAAAGAATTAATAGAAGATTTAATAGCAGAAAAAGAAGTAAATGTTGAATCTACTATGGAAGCAACAGCTGATGCAGAATAATAAATAATAATCTAAAATATTATGCTAAAATAAAATTAGAAAAGGGAATGACGAGATGGTCATTCCCTTTTTCTATGCAGATATTAATTCTTTATTTAATGATGTATTTTCAAAAGAAGTATTTCTTTTAGCATAAACTGTTATACAAACTAAAGTGATTAATTCACTTACTGGAACTACTACCCAAAGTACTGTTGAAGGAAGTACAGATGGAAGTAAAAATGCTAACACTATGTTTAATAAGAATCCTCTTATTATAGAAATATATATAGCTACTTTTTCTTTACCTACAGATTGGAAATAGCTAGATATTAATATATTTATATTCATTATGCAAAAAGCACTTAAATAAAGTCTTAATGCTGGTATTCCAACAGAAAGTATTTCAGAATTTGCTTGCACAAATACTTTAATAATTTGTCCTGTAAATAAAAATACTACTGCAAATAGTGAAACACCTATTATAGTTGTAGTTATTAAAGCGTATTTTAATACTTTTTTCACACGTGTATTTAGTCCGGCACCAAAGTTAGTTGCGATAATTGGTTGAGCTGCTTGAGCCACACCGTTAAATAATGCAAGACCTACTAATACACAGTTAGATATTATTCCATACACTACAATTCCGTTATTTCCAATATATTTTAAGATTTGGATATTAAATATAAATATTACAAATCCACTTGCAACCTCCATTATAAGGCTTGAAAAACCACATTTAAAAATTGGTGCTAAAAGGTTTAAAGATATTGTTTCTTTATTTATTTTTACTCTGTTTTGTTTTTTAATAAAATGAGTAGATAAAACAAGTAGAGTAGTTAAGCTACCTATTACTGTTGCAGCAGCTGCCCCAAACATACCCATATCCATTGGGAAAACAAAAACATAATCTAAAATTACATTTAGAACTGAACCTGTTAATACAGCACACATAACTAGTTTAGGGTTTTTCATATTTCTCACAATAGGTGCAAAGTAATTAGACATCATAAATACTGGTGCAAATGCCATTATACATTTACCATATTCTAAAACTAAGTCTATTGTATCGCTGTTTGCTCCTAAGATTATACATAAAGATTCTAAATAATAATTCCATATTAAACCTAAAATAATTGCTATTGATAATATTGATACAAATCCAGTTGCAAAGTATTGGTTAGCTTTTTTCTTATTTCCCATTCCATCTTCAGATGATATTAAAATTCCGCTGCCTATTCCAAATAATAAACCTATTCCGTTAAATAATAAAAAGAAAGGCATGAATATATTTAATGCAGAAATCCCTAAAGCACCAACGCCTTGACCTATTATAAGGGTATCAACTAAAAGATAAACTGATGTAACTAATGTTGAACAAACTGCTGGTACTAAATAATGAAAAAATACTTTGCTTTCTTTATCTTTTAGTAAATTTAATTTTTCCATAGACATTCTCCTTTCAAATTATAATAATTTATGTAACAAAAAAAGCCAAATAAGTATTGTACTTATTTGGCTGATTTATCAATCAAAAGGTGATCAGAACCAAAATAGTACTAAAGCGATTATAAAAAATATAATACGCCACTTATTATGGCTCTTTTCTGTATAAAAATTTTGTATGCTATTATAATAATATATTGTATACACGGAGTCAATATAATTTATATGTAAGGAAAAAAATTCTATAATATAAAAGAATAAATATAAGAGGATATTCCAAAAATAAATAATAATTTTACTTGGGAATATCCTCAAATTTTAGAGATTAAACATCATTGTTTTTGATCGATTTGCGTTTTGCATTTTTATTTTTGTTTTGATTTTCTTTAGTAATAGGAGTTTGACCATTACATTTTTTCATTCTTGCCATCTTATTGTCTGGTTGACTGTCTTTTGCCATATGATGTATTACACCTCCATAAGAATCATCTCAAATTTATGGTGTGTATTTTAAATAAATTTATGCTGACAATTTTTTAAAAAACTTTTAGTAAATTTAATTTTTATATAAAAAAGTAAAAACTATTTATTTTTTCTTCTATTTTTAAAATCTTTTTCAATCTTCAATTTCCAATCATCACTTATATCTTCATCTCTACGAACACAACAAAGTACGTCATTTATTGCATCAAAATTTAGCTCTGTACCCTCTGAATCGCAATTATAATTTGCTGCCATAGATTTAGGAATTCCAAATTGACTAGCTGTTTCAATAGCATCTATATTTGCACCTAAAAAAAGAAATTCCCAACCTAATAATTCTTGACATGCGCTGACTGAATTTTTTATTTGTTTAAGATTATATTCTGTGCTAGAATTTTCGGCACCATCTGTGATTATTGCAAATAAAACTTTATCAGGTCTTTTTTCTTTTGGAGTATTTACATGATCATTTTTAATTTTATCAATAGTAGAGCCCATTGCATCTAGTAGAGCAGTAGAGCCCATAGGTTGACACTCTTTTTCGGTCATGTTTTTTACATCTTCAATAGGAATTCTATTATGTAAAATTTGAATGCTTTGATTAAATAGTACAGTAGTGACTACACATTGACCTTTTTCATTTTTTTGTTTTTTAAGAAGTGAATTAAATCCGCCTATTGTATCATCGACAAGAGGGGACATAGAGCCACTTTTATCTAAGATAAATACTAATTCAGTTAAATTCTCTTTCATCATTATTACCTCCTAGATTTATAATTAATTTTTAAATACCCTTGTTTAATATAATTAGAGTATACTAAGAGGTTGCAAAAAAAAGGTCGCCTAGAATGCGACAAATTTTAAGTTCGGAGTGTATTTTGGTCAAATGCAAAAAGAACTTCGTTGATTGTATATATATCATATGTATTGTTAGATATAAAGTATTCAATAATTATGTCGAATTTATTGCTGTGAGATAGGGCAAATCCAGCCTTTCTAAGCAAGTCTTTTGTTTTATTTATATCGAGTTCAAGCGCTATTGCTAGAGATAAAACTGTAGATTTGCTAGGGGTATAATCTTTGTTTTTTCTAATTTTAGAAAATAGCCTTCTATCTATATTGGCTTTTTTGTATACTTGGGCATCCGTTAGTCCAGATTCATCTATAAGTTTAAGTAAACTTTCTGAAAATGTATCTTCAGTATTTGAAAGAGCATGAAGTAAACTTTCTTCATCATCTAATTCAAAAGGAAGAGGTGAAGCTTCTTCATTTATCTCTATAGGTGAAGATTTTTTAGAAAATAATTTTGATTTTTTAGATTTAGACTTAGGCTTAGTCATACTATAAAGAACAGTTGAAGAATCTACGTCATCTAAAATATCAATGTTTTGTTTGTAGCGTTTGTCTTTATGAGCATCAACGTAATTATCATCTATATACTGTTTAATTGAATCAAATAAGTTTTTACTTATTTTAAAAGATTTTTTGTCGAATACAACTAAATAAATGAGCATATCATTTTCAGAAAGAAAGTCTTTTATAGCCTTTGTTGCAATTTCTAAAGCTTTGTCCTTGGGGTATCCGAAATTGCCAGAAGAAATCAAGGGAAATGCTATAGATTTGCACTTTTTATATTTAGCTAATTTCAAACAATTTATATATGTATTATAAAGTAGAGTAGATTCGTTATTTTTTCCATCACGCCAAACGGGACCAACTGTATGAATTATATATTTACATCCTAAGTTATAACCCTTTGTAATTACTGCGTCACCTATTTTAATGCTGCCTATTTTTTGACAAGTATTTTGTAGTTTTTGAAATCCTGCCTTTTTAAAGATAGAGCCGCAAACACCAGAACTACTTGGTTGAAGTTTATTATTTGTAGGATTTACAATGGCGTCTGTTTTCATATCGGTAATATCTTGTCTTATTATTTCAAATGGCATATAAGTCACCTCGATTAATTAATATAGTTGAAATAGATACTAAGTTTATTATATCATGGAAAAAATATACATAAAATAAAATGAAAAAATTCCATTGAATAGTAATTTGTGATAAAATTAACTTATTATAAAAAGGGGAAGGCCTATGGGCATTTATATGAGGAGGGGTTATTTTATGCATACTATGAAATATAGTAATATTGAATTTGAAGTAAATATACCAGAAACACAAATTGCCTGCGAGTTGGAGTCTAATGTAGTGGATTTACCACAAAGAACTGTAAAAGAGCATATAGAATATGCTTTAGATAATCCAATTGGAGCAGGAGATATTTCAACAGTAGTTAAAAAAGGGGACAAAGTAGCAATAATAATATCTGATATAACAAGAAAATGGCAAGCTATACCTACATATTTACCAATATTAGTTGATAGATTAAATAAATGTGGTATAGCAGACGAAGATATAATCATCGTATCTGCTTGTGGTACTCATAGAAGACAAACAGACGCAGAACATAAAGAATTATTAGGAGAAGATTTATTTAAGCGTTTAAAAATAGTAGACCATCAATGTGATGATAAAGAACATTTAGTTTATATGGGTGAGACATCTAGAAAAACTCCAGTATGGTTAAATAAATATGCAATTGATGCAGATAAAATTATATTAACTGGAGGAGTAGTGTATCACTTTTTAGCAGGTTATGGTGGAGGAAGAAAGAGCTTAGTCCCTGGAATAGCAGGAAAAGAAACTATAAATACTAACCACTGTAATGCCTTAAATCCTGGGTTTGGACAAGGTATAAATGAAAATGTTTATTCTGGAAATTTATCAAAAGAAAATCCATTCCATGATGACTTAGAAGAAGCGGCAGCAATGGCAAAACCAGCGTATTTATTAAATGTGGTTGCAAATTCAGACCAACAAATAATAGCAGCATTTGCAGGAGATTGGATAAAAGCTCATAAAGCAGCAACTGAATTAGTAGATTCTATAGACGGTATTTATGTTGACGAAAGAGCAGATTTAGTTATAGCTAGTGCGGGCGGTTTCCCAAAAGATATAAACTTATATCAAACTTCTAAAACACTTTCAAATTCTAAAAGTATGATAGATGATGGCGGAACAATGATAATACTATCAGAATGTAGTGAAGGATTTGGAAATCAAGATTGTGAAGATCAAATTGTTGAATTTACAAATATGGAAGATAGAGAAAGAGCATTGAGAGCTGACTTCTCAATAGGTGGATTTGTTGGATTTGATTTTTCTGATACAGCAGAAAGATATAATATGATATTAGTGACTGAAATACCAGCAGATAAATTTAAGAATACAAAAATACACGTTGTTAAAACTTTAGATGAAGCATTAAGAGTAGCAAAAGAATTAAATAATGGTTCAATCGACAACATGAAAGTCGCATTATTACCACATGGTGCTAATACACTACCTAAATATAGATAAAAATATTTTATATAAAAACAAAGGTCGCACAATTTAGTGCGACCTAATTTGATTGATTAAATTAGTATAATATTAAAATGTTTATTAAAATCGTTAGTTAAGCTTATATAAAAATCTAATTAATGATCATCTTACTTATCATCTTCGCTTTTAGAATCATCAATATCATCTTCTATACTTGAGTCTATTGGATTATCATCTATATTTTCCTCAGTATCTGCTTTAATTTCCGTTTCATCGCTTGGTAAAACATCAACATCCGGCTCAATTTCTGTCTCAGTACTTGGTAAAGTGTCGATATCTGTTTCAATTTCTGTTTCAGTACCTGACAAAGTATCAACATTCGTCTCAATTTCCGTTTCAGCACTTGGCAAAATATCGACTTCACCTTCAGAAATATCAATCTGACTATCAATATCGTCTTTATTATCGACACTGTCATTTTTATCTTTATTACAATACTTATCGTCTATTTCATCACAATCATTACAATTTCGATACTTACAATCTTCATCATCAGTAGAAGTTCCGTTCAATTCAATCGTATCTGTTTTAAAAGGTGATAAAATAACGATTATTCCAAGTAAAAATAATAATGCTGATAAAATATACATGTGCATAATCAATACTAAAATTGATGCTATAATTATGACAATTCCTGTTTTTCTATGTTTAATTTTTTCAGAGTTGGCCAATTAAATTACCTCCTGTTCATTTGATAAATATATCAAAATTATCTTTTAGAAAAAAATAAGTGAGAAAATAAATTACTTTCTCACTTAAACTGTATTCCTAAAGGATTATATTTATTCTAATTATTATTTTGTTTTAACAAATTTACTGCTTTCCATACATCCTACAGCAGTTATTGCTAAAGCTAGACACACACCTAAGTTTTTAAGTTCAAATGTCAATGGTATTGCAAATATTCCTCTCATAAAAGGAAGGAAAGTAAGTGATAACATTCCAAGACAAATAATTACTGCGCCTAGTGCATATTTGTTGCTTGTAACTCCCAAACTAAGAATAGTTTCGCTATTAGAACGTGCAGCAAATGTTTGTATTATTCTAGATAACGTAATTGTTATAAACGCCATAGCTGCACCTAAAGCATCGGATGTCTGCATTCCTATATATTGAGCAAGTATTGTAACTATACCTATTATTGAACCTCTTGTAAGAACTACTTTCAATGTATCTTTACATAAAATACTTTCGTTAGGGTCTCTAGGTGGTTTATTCATAGTATCTTTTTCAGGTTTTTCAAAACCTAATGCAATTGCAGGTAGAGAATCTGTTACCAAGTTTATAAATAATAATTGTATAGTAGTGAATGGATTTGCCCATCCAGCAAACACAGCGAATAATATTGTTATTATACCGCCTAAATTTCCTGAGAAAAGATAAGTAATTGATTTTTTAATATTATTATAAACTGTTCTACCAACTTCAATTGCATTTACGATAGTTGCGAAGTTATCATCTACTAAAACCATTGCAGATGCATCTTTTGCAACTTCTGTACCACTTCCCATTCCAATTCCTATATTAGCCTGTTTTAGAGCAGGTGCATCATTTACACCATCACCTGTCATAGCTGTTACTTTGCCTTTTTTCTGCCATGCTTTGACTATTCTTATTTTATTTTCTGGAGAAACTCTAGCATAAACTGATATTTTTTCAAGTTTATTATTAAGTTCCTCATCAGTAAGAGAATCTAATTCTTGGCCAGTAAGAGCTAGGTCGTCTTTTTCCATTATGCCTATTTCGCGAGCTATTGCAGCAGCAGTAGTTTTATGGTCCCCAGTTATCATTATTGTCTTTATACCAGAAGATTTTGCTTCTTTTACTGCATCAAATACTTCTTCACGAGGTGGATCTATCATAGCCATAAGACCTATTAAGATTAAATTGTTTTCATCATCTAAACTAGGTCCAAATTCATCAGCTACATTTTTATAAGCAAATGCTAAAACTCTTAAAGCTCTATTTGAAAAGTTTTCATTTATTTTTTTATATTCATCTAAAATTTCGTCTGATATTTCTACAACTTCGTCGTATTTAAGTGCGTATTTACATCTTTTAAATATTACATCTGGTGCACCTTTTGTAAACATAATATTTTCATCATCTATTAAATTTACAGTAGTCATAAGTTTTCTATCACTATCAAATGGTATTTCAGATATTCTAGTGTAGTTTTCTCTTATAGATTTATAATCTACGTCGTATTTTTCTGCATAATTTATAAGAGCTACTTCAGTAGGGTCGCCTATTTCTATTCCTTCTTCGTTTACATCTGAGTCGTTACAAAGAATAGAAGATAAACTTAAATATCTTTCTTGTATTGCACAAGCACATACAGCGATTTCAGTGCCATCTGATGTATTTTCACTATTGTTAGAGTTTGTATTAGTATAATCTTTTATATAATCAAACCCATTGAACTTATCGCTATCAGGTCCATAAAGATAACTTTCAACTACTGTCATTTTGTTTTGTGTTAGGGTACCTGTTTTGTCAGTGCATATAACACTTGTTGAACCTAAAGTTTCAACAGCAGGTAATTTTCTAATTATAGATTGTCTTTTTGCCATTGTATTTGTTCCAGATGCCAAAACTATTGTAACAATAGAAGTTAGGGCCTCTGGTATTGCAGCAACTGCAATTGCTATAGCAAACATAAACGAATTCATTAAATCGCCGCCCCTAAAAACTTCTAGTGCAAATATAAGTGCAGCTAAGATTACTATTGCGACTCCTAATTTTTTACCGAAATCATCTAGTTTTTGCTGAAGAGGTGTCTGTTTATTTTCAGCAGTTTCAAGTAGGTTTGCTATTTTACCAACTTGTGTATTCATACCGCATGAAGTAACTACATAAGTAGCTCTACCATAGACAACCATAGAACCGCTAAATACCATATTTTTTTGATCACCTAGTGAACTTTCTTCATTTATAGTATCAGCATTTTTTAAAACTGGTTCTGATTCACCTGTTAGCATTCCTTCAATAACTTTTAATGTTTGAGATTCGATAATTCTACCATCAGCAGGAACATAATCCCCAGCCTCAAGAAGTACTATATCACCAGGAACTAATTCCTGTGACGAGATAGTGAGTTTCTCATTATTTCTAATTACTTTTGCTTCTGGAACTGATAATTTTTTTAAACTATCTAGTGAACTATCTGCTTTTTTTGTTTGAACTACTCCTAATACTGCGTTTATTCCTAAAACTGCAAATATAATAAGTGATTCAACTGTATCTCCTAAAAATACTTGTGTCATTGCTGCAACTAGCAAGATTATAACTAATGGGTCTTTGAAACTTTCTAAAAATAACTTCCAAGTTGGTGTTTTTGGTTTTTCTTTTAATGCATTACGACCATAATTTTTTAATCGCGATGTTACTTCCTCCTGTGTTAATCCAGTCAAATTACTATCTAAGTCATTTAAAACTTGAACTGAATCTTTTTGATAAAACATATTTATTCCTCCTAATATTAAATTTATCAAATAAAAAAGACCTCCAAGTAGATTATTAATAAATTTAAAATCTACTTTGAAGGTCTTGCTAACAAGTTTATGTACTCGCTAGTCAACCGGGATAAAATCCGAAATGACGATTGACTATCACAGTGTGAAAGCTACTCCCCTTCAAGGGAATTTTTTATTTTTCTATATTATATTAATAATTGGCAAAAAATACAACAGATTTTTTGTTAAAAAAATTTAATATAATAAATTTATAGTAACATTTAGGTGAGCTGTAATGCATATCTAATAAAAATGTAATTTAATAAAGAAAAATAATATCTTTTGTAAAATTAATATATAAAATATCGATAAATTGGAAATTAGCAATATTTTTTTCAATACTGTAACCTTAATTTATTTTAAAATATACAAAAAGAATGGTAAAATTATTTATATAAAAAAATAATATAATAATATGAGAGAAAATTATAAATAATTGTCTATTACAATAAAATAAATGAAAGGTGTGATTTTTTATTGAGCAGTTTTATAATAAACGCATGTAAGCACTTTAACACAATTACTAAACATAGGCATAAAGTAATAAAACATTGCTTTAAGGCAGGGATTTTATGGCAGGGATGTCTGCATGATTTATCTAAATATAGTTTTCATGAGTTTATAGTAGGGGCTAAGTATTATCAGGGGACTAGAAGTCCAAACGAAGCTGAAAGAGAAGCAAAGGGGTATTCATCTGCATGGATGCATCACAAAGGTAGAAACAAGCATCACTTTGAATACTGGACGGATTATAACACTAAAACTAGAACTATAGAACCAGTGAAGATGCCTATGAATTATTTGATAGAGATGTTTTGTGATAGAGTGGCAGCGAGCAAGATATATATGGGAAATAAATATACAGATAGATCTCCACTAGACTACTTTTTAAGAGCAAAAGGTAGAATGCAAATTCATCAAGAGACATCAGATGAGTTAGAATTTTTACTTGTAATGTTAGATGAAAAAGGCGAAGAAGAGACTTTTAAATATATTAAAAATATCAAAAAAACAGGATATATTATAAAAAATAAGGAATTAGCTAAATAAGTTTTTTAGCTAATTTTTTTAATTTCAAGGAAATTATGTATGTAATTGTAGTTTAAAAAAGGAAGGATATTTTTATACTTTAGAGAATTTAAGGAAAGAGGTTGTAAATATTTTAAAACTGATGAAGAGAGGTGATTTTTATGAGAAAAGTAATAAATTTATTGCTTGTCTTTATGCTAGGAACTACATTAGTCGGTTGTAGTAGTCAAATTAAGACAACTAAGAAAACTACTGAAAATAGCAATGTAAAAAGTGAATCCCAAACACAAAAAACTTACCATGATAAAGAATTTATAAATGATGTATATGCTTTAATAAGCAATTCCGAGCTAGATAAAGACTATAGTGATGTTGATTTTGATAATTTAAGTCAACAAGAAAAAGATAAAGTAATAAAAGACCAACAAATCGTATTTATACAGCAGAAAATCGATAAAATAAAGAAATATAAAAAATTAGATTTTAAAAATCCAGAGCTAAAAGAACTTGCGATTAGATATATAGATGTGTTAGAAACTCAAAAACAATTAATAGAAGATGATAAAGATACAAAAGTATTGTCAAATGGTGAAGAATTAAAAGGTGCACTAAGTTATGCATGGCTACAGTGTGAAGATGATGAATGTGAAATTATATTAGAATTGGCCAATAATTATGGATTAAAAATGAGCGAGCAAAAGATAAAAGACCTTGAGGATATTAAAAGTGAAGTGGAACAAGATATGAATAATTATGATAAAAATTAAGTTGGATAAAATAAAAGGAAATTAGCTAGATAAATTTGTTTAGCTAATTTTTTTGTGGAAATAAGATAAAATAAAAATTATAATATAAAATAGAGATAATATAGGTAAAATTAATTAAAATTATTTTAACAAAGAATAGAGAGGAACAATATGATTACAGGAGAGTTAAGAAATAAAGTAGATAAGATATGGGAAATTTTCTGGACAGGAGGAATAACAAACCCTCTAGAAGTTATAGAGCAATTTACATATCTTTTGTTTATAAAAGGTTTAGACGATAATGAAACACAAAAAGAAAGCGATGCAATATTTTTAGGATTACCATTTGAGGGAATTTTCCCACAAGATAAACAACATTTAAGATGGAGTAAATTTAAAAACGAAGAGCCAACAGTTATGTACGATATAATGGCTAATGAAGTATTTCCGTTTATAAAAAATCTGCATGGAGATGGTGAGTCTGCTTACTCAAAATATATGGGTGATGCTATATTCAAAATACCAACAGCTCTTATGCTTGCAAAAATAGTAGATGGAATAGATAAACTTGAAATAGATAACAAAAATGACAATAAAGGGGATCTTTACGAGTACTTACTTTCAAAAGTTGCAACAGCAGGAACAAACGGACAATTTAGAACACCTAGACATATAATCGACATGATAGTAAGTCTTATGAAACCAACACCACAAGACACAATAGTTGACCCAGCAGCAGGTTCAGCAGGATTTTTAGTTTCATCACAACAATATTTAAGAGATAATCATGCTGATTTATTTTTAGTTCAATCACTTAAAGAACATTTCAACAACGATATGTTCTATGGATTTGATATGGACAGAACTATGCTTAGAATCGGTGCAATGAATATGATGCTTCATGGAGTTGACAACCCAAACATCGAGTACAAAGATTCACTTTCAGAAGTTAACACAGACAGTGAAAAATATTCTCTGGTACTTGCAAATCCTCCTTTTAAAGGAAGCTTAGATTATGAAGCAGTAAGTGCAGACTTATTAAAAGTTACTAAGACTAAAAAGACAGAATTATTATTCTTAGCATTATTCTTAAGAATACTTAAAAAAGGTGGAAGATGTGCATCAATAGTTCCAGATGGAGTTTTATTCGGAAGCACAAAAGGACACAAAGATATAAGAAAAGAAATTGTTGAAAACAATAAATTAGAAGCAATAATATCAATGCCAAGTGGAGTATTCAAACCATATGCAGGAGTTTCAACAGCTATAATAATATTCACAAAAACAGGCAATGGAGGAACAGACAAAGTTTGGTTCTACGATATGAAAGCAGATGGATATTCACTAGATGATAAAAGAAATCCAGTCGAAGAAAACGACATACCTGATATAATCGAAAGATTTGATAACCTTGACAAAGAAGTAGATAGAAAGAGAACAGAACAAAGTTTCTTTGTTGATAAGAGTGAAATAGTTGAAAATGGATATGACCTTTCTATAAACAAATATAAAGAAATAGAGTATGAAGAAGTTGTTTATGATGCACCTGAAGTTATTCTTGGACGAGTTAAGGAGCTTGAGGATCAGATTGTTAAGGGTATTAGTGAATTAGAAGATATGTTGAGAGGGTAGTTGGGATGCAAAAAAAAATATTATTAAAAGAGTTAGTAAATATAGATTCAGGCTTTGCATTTAAATCATCTTTATTTACGAATGATGAACAATATATACCTATAATAAGGATAAGAGATATAAATAGCGGTGAGACTAAAACTTATTATTCGGGAGAATATGATGAGCAATATATTGTGAATAATGGAGATTTACTTATAAGTATGGACGGAAGTTTTACAGTTAGAAAATGGAATGGAGGGAAGGCACTTTTAAATCAACGAGTATGTAGAATAAAAAGTATAAGTGATCAACTTACAGATGATTATTTGTTTAGAATTTTACCTAAGAAACTTAAAGAGATTGAAGATAAAACTCCTTTTGTTACCGTTAAACATTTATCAGTTAAAGGAATTCAGAATATAGAATTAAATTTACCAACCTTAGATATTCAAAATAAAGTAGTTAAAATTTTAGATAAGGCACAACGATTAATAGACAATAAAAATAATCAGTTAGAGTTATTAGATGAGTTAGTAAAATCAAGATTTATAGAGATGTTTGGAAATCCATTTATAGATGAAAAAAATTTTGGAATAAAAAAATTAAGTGAAGTTACTATGATTAATCCTAAAAAAATGGAAGTAAAGGAATTAGATCAAACATTAAATGTAAGTTTTGTGCCTATGGATAAAGTGGGTGAGAAAGGACAATTTAATTCAGAATTAGTAAAAACAATAAAAGATGTATATAGTGGATTTACTTATTTTAAAGAGGAAGATGTACTATTTGCGAAAATAACTCCTTGCATGGAAAATGGAAAAGGAGCAATAGCAAAAGATTTAAAAAATGGTATTGGATTTGGTTCTACAGAATTCCATGTAATAAGACCTATTAAAGAAAAAACAAATTCATATTGGATTTATCATTTAACTACATTGACAGAGTTTAGAAGATTAGCTGAAAGAAAAATGACAGGTAGTGCAGGACAAAAAAGAGTACCTAGTAATTTCTTTATAAATATACAAGTAGTTGTACCACCAATAGAACTGCAAAATCAATTTTCAGACTTCGTTACTCAAGTAGATAAATTGAAATTTGAAATGGAAAGAAGTTTAAAAGAACTAGAAGATAACTTTAATTCTTTAATGCAAAAGGCATTTAAAGGTGAATTATTCTAATAAAATAAATTAAAAATGATATGTAGAGTATAAAATTAAGCTACATATCATTTTTTTTATGCATAGATTTATTAATATAAATACACAAACCAAAATTTATAGTGAAATTTAGTTTATATACTTGTTATACGGTAAATAATCTCAAATATTATATTGAAAAGGTGGGATTACAATGGAAAAAATTGTTGCTGAAATAGAACAAGGAATGTTGAATTTTTTAAATAATAATGAAATGGAGCAGTTACATAAAATTTTGATTAATACTCTTAAGGATTTTACTTTTATAAAAGATGATAAAAAAAGCAAATCTTATTTAAATGAACCTAATTATTGTGAGATGTTTGTCTATGCAAAGAGGGTTGAGGGTTGTTCTGACAAGTCTATGAAATATTACAAATCTACTATATTAAACATGCTGAAAAAAGTTCAAAAACCAGTGAAACATATAACTACTGATGATCTTAGAAAATATTTAGGTGATTATAATAATAAATGTTGTAAGGTTACTATTGATAATATAAGAAGAATTATTTCTAGTTTTTTCTCTTGGCTAGAGGAGGAAAATTATATATTGAAAAGTCCTGTCAGACGAATTCACAAGATTAGAACAGAGATAGTTGTTAAGGAAACTTATACGGATGAAAATATTGAGATAATGCGCGATAATTGTAAGGAAATCAGGGATTTGGCTATGATTGATTTGTTGAATTCTACTGGAATGAGAGTTGGTGAGTTGGTCAGACTTAATATAAGTGATATAAATTTTAATGAAAGGGAATGTATTGTTTTGGGGAAAGGAGATAAGCAGAGAAAGGTTTATTTTGATGCGAAAACCAAAATTCATCTACAATCTTATTTAAATAGTCGAGATGATGAAAATGATGCTTTGTTTGTATCATTACTGAAACCTCATAATAGGTTAAATATTAGTGGGGTTGAAATTAGAATGCGAAATTTGGGCAGAAGGTTGAATATAAATAAAGTGCATCCTCATAAGTTTAGAAGAACCCTTGCCACAAGAGCAATTGATAAAGGTATGCCTATTGAACAAGTTCAACAGCTTTTGGGACACTCGAAGATTGACACAACCCTTCAATATGCTATGGTTAATCAGAATAATGTTAAAAGTTCACATAGGAGATATATTGGTTGATGTATTAAAAAATCAAATCAAGATTTGTTGAAATGTTTGGTGATCCGATTAAAAACAATAAAAGGCTAGATATTGTTAAATTAGGAGAATTAATAAATATAATATCAGGATATGCATTTAAAAGTACAAAATTTGTGGATACAGGTGTACCTGTATTAAGGATTGGAAATATAAATTCTGGATATTTTAAGTCTAGTAATTTAAAGTTTTGGAATAAAGATGATAATTTAGATAAGTATTTAGTAAAACCAAATGATTTAGTAATTTCTCTAACTGGAACAGTAGGAAAAGATGATTATGGAAACATATGTGTAATTGAGAATGATTATGAAGAGTACTATTTAAATCAAAGAAATGCAAAGTTAGAAATTAATGATGAAATGATATTAAATAAATACTATTTGGTACACTTATTAAAGATGTCTGAAATAAAAAAAAGATTAACTAGTATAAGCAGAGGAGTAAGACAAGCAAATATATCTAATAGTGATATACAAAACTTAGAAATTATATTACCACCAATAGAACTTCAAAATCAATTTGCAGACTTCGTTACCCAAGTAGACAAATTGAAATTTACATATAAATTTAATTATACACATAAAATATATAATATATATTCAATTTTATGTTTAAAGATGTATAAAATATTTAATTTCAATAAAAAAACATATTTATAATTAACAATTACCTTTATGATATAATATCACTATAATAACCGAAAAATAATTATTAAAATACGGGGGGAGAAGCAATGAAGGGTAATTTTGACTTCTTAAAAGAAAAAAAGGAATTTAAAAGTTTTGCAAGTGCTTGTGTTGAAGCGGAAAAAAGCCTTGTGATTAGTCCTGCTACTACAGCAATTTTGAGTAGAAGGGCATTGGAACTTGCTGTTAAATGGGTATATTCTTTTGATAAAGATTTAAGTATTCCTTATAGAGATAATCTTTCAAGTTTAATTCATGAAAATAGTTTTAGATACCTTATAAATTCTGATATGTTTTACCTTTTAAAATATATAATTCAGACAGGAAATCTATCTGTACATACAAATAAGATGATAACTAGGGAAGAAGCGATTGTCTCTCTTAGAAATCTTCATCAGTTTGTTTCTTGGATTGATTATTGTTATGCAGATGATTATACAGCACAAGAATTTGATGAAAATTTACTTGAACAAGGTGAATATAGGAGAACTAGACCTGAAGAACTTAAAAATCTATATGAAGAATTAAGTTCAAAAGATAGACCAATTGAAGAGGTAAGTGCTGAAAATCCAAAACTTAGAGATAAGTTAACGGAGAGAAGAGTTGAAAAAACAAAAAGTAATGATTTTAAAATAGATGAGATAAGTGAAAATGAGACTAGAAAGAGATTTATAGATATAGAGCTTAAACTTGCTGGCTGGGAGTTTAACAAAGATGTTATAGAAGAGGAAAAGGTTATTGGTATGCCAAATACTTCTGGTATAGGCTATGTAGACTATGTTTTATATGGAGATAATGGAAAGCCACTTGCTGTTATTGAAGCTAAGAGAGCGAGTGTTGATGCAGATAAGGGTCAACATCAAGCGAAACTTTATGCAGATTGTTTGGAAAAAAGATTCAACCAAAGACCTATTATATTTACGACTAATGGATTTGAAATCAATATTTGGGATGATGCAGGTGGATATCCTGTTAGAAGTGTTGCTGGATTTTTTAAGAAGGACGAGTTACAACTTAGAATTGATAGAAGAAGCACTAGAAAACCATTTGATTTTACAACGATTAAAGATGAAATAACAAATAGATATTATCAAAAAGAAGCTATTATAGCAGTGTGTGAGGCATTTGATAGAAAACAAAGAAAATGCTTAATAGTTGCAGGGACTGGAACAGGAAAAACTAGAATTTCTGTATCATTAGTAGATATTCTTACAAGACATAACTTTGCAAAGAATATATTATTTTTAGCAGATAGAAAAGAACTTGTTAAACAAGCTAAAAATTCTTTTTCAAAATTACTGCCAGATTTACCACTGTGCAACTTACTTGATAAAAATGAAGATCCTGAAAATGCAAGGATGATATTCTCAACATATCCAACGATGGTAAATGCAATAGATGATACAAAATCAAAGGATGGCAAAAGATTATTTACTCCTGGTCATTTTGACTTAATAATAATAGATGAATCACATAGAAGTATATATAGAAAATATAAAAGTATTTTTGATTATTTTGATGCTAATTTATTAGGTCTTACAGCAACTCCAAAGGATGAAATAGATAAAAATACTTATAGTATATTTGACCTTGAAAACAAGGTGCCTACTTATGCATATGAGTTTGAACAAGCTGTAAAAGATGGATACTTAGTTAGTTATAAAACAATAGAAGTTACAACATCTATAATGCAAAATGGGATAAAATATGATGAATTATCTGATGAAGAAAAAGAACAATATGAAGATACTTTTGATAATGATGAAGATATAGATAAAGAAATTTCCTCAAGTGCTATAAATAGTTGGCTTTTTAATGCTGATACGATTGATTTAGTTCTAAATAAGCTTATGGAACATGGGCTTAAGATTGAGGGAGGAAATATTTTAGGAAAGACTATAATATTTGCTAAAAATCATAAACATGCAGTCGCAATTGTAGATAGATTTAATACTATTTTTCCTCAATATGGTGGTCAGTTTGCACAAGTTGTAGATTATGATACTAAGTATGTAGATAATATAATTGATAACTTTAAACAAAAAGATAAAATGCCGCAGATTGCAGTTTCAGTTGATATGTTAGATACAGGGATTGATGTACCCGAAATTTTAAATTTAGTTTTCTTTAAAAAGGTAAAATCAAGAACCAAGTTCTGGCAGATGATAGGACGTGGAACTAGACTTTGTAAAGATTTGCTTGGAATTGGAATGGATAAAGAAGAATTCTTGATTTTCGATTATTGTAGCAACTTTGACTTCTTTAGAGAAAAACCAAATGGATATGAAGGTGGTATAGTTCTTTCTTTGGATGAAAGACTATTTAATATAAAAGTCGATATAATTAAAGAACTTCAGGATTTAAGATATGAACAAAAAGAGTATGTTGATTTTAGACAGAGCTTAGTTGATGAATTGTATAAAAAGATAATCGAGTTACCAGATGAAAGTTATAGAGTTAAATTAAACCGAAGATATGTTGAAAAGTATAAAAATAAAGAGAGTTTCAATGTACTAGGAGCTGTAGATACTAGTGAGTTAAAAGATAAAATTTCACCATTAATAACTTCTTTTGGGGAAGATGAGCTAGCAAAGAGATTTGATTTTGTTATGTATACGATAGAATATGCTAGATTATGCAATGGAAATGCAAAAAGAGCAATAAAAAGCGTAATTGATACAGCAAATCAACTTGCCTCACTGGGAACTATTCCTCAAGTTAAAGCTCAAAAACATATTATAGATATGATTAGGGAAGAGGAATTTTGGAAAAATGTAAGTATTGATAGTTTAGAAGATGTAAGGGAAGCTATAAGAGATTTAATTCAATATCTTGAAGTAAAAGGTAGAAAGATATACTATACAGGATTTGAGGATATAGTGGTTACAGAAACCTCTAATGATGCAATTTATGATATAAATGATTTAAAAAACTATAAGAAAAAAGTAGAGCATTACTTAAAACAACATATAGATGATATGGTAATCTATAAAATTAGAAATAATAAAAAAATAACAAAACAAGATTTACAAACTTTAGAAGAAATAATGTGGAATGAGCTTGGAAGCGAATCTGATTATCAAAAAGAATTTGGTGATATGCCACTTGGTCACTTAGTTAGAAAGATAGTTGGATTAGATAGACAAGCAGCGAATGAAGCATTTTCTGAGTTTTTAAATACAGAAAGATTAAATTCAACACAAATTCATTTTGTAAAACTTATAGTAGATTATATTGTTAAAAATGGTTTTGTTGAAGATAATAAAATATTTATGGAAGATCCATTTAGAAGTGTTGGAAATATAACACAACTATTTAGAGATAACATGAATGATGCGAGAAAAATTATGGAGATAATCGGAAATATTAAGAAAAACTCTGAAGAATTAATTGAAGAAGTATATTAAGAAAATATAATTAAAATCCTCCAAGTAGGTATGTGCCAACTCGGGGGATTTTTTTATAATAAAAAAATATTGTAATAAATAGAACTATATGTTAATATATTTAATATAATAATATATTAACAATAATAAAAATATAAAGATAAACAAATAATAAAAAATAAAACAGAAAAGGAGAGGAGTAAGATTATGAAAAATCAGTTCTATTTAAAAAACTTCAAGAGTAAGTGGATAAAATACGATAACTATGAGTTAAGAGAAGATGCAAAAGGAAATATATATATTGTTCCATCAGAAAATAGCAGCTATACAATTTACGATCCTTTTGAAAAATCGAACGACATACTGTTTGACTTAATAGATTTAGGAGATGCAGTCTTAAAAAAAGACAGTAGAGACGCTCTTTATAACAAATTAATATTATTTGCAAAAAATTATGGATTACTAGGGCTTATAACTTCTAGTGTATACAATCGAGATATAGTTGGAGAAGATAATGTAATATTTTCACAAAATAATATTATAAGCAGCACTTTAAACTTAGATACTAACATAATGAAGTCTGAGGATTATATAAAACTATTCACGCCATTTGCAGGTGAGGATGATTTATATACTAGAGAATTTGATAAACATCTAACTGTTGTAAAAGCAGAAGATTCTCCAAAGTTTTACGGTAAAAAGCCGTTAGTTTTAGATATAGTATTTTCAAAATTCTATGCAGAGCGTGTAGAATGGATTCTAGAATATGCAAAAAATATATCAGAAAATTTAAACCAAATGATAATTTATAAAAATAGCAATTTAACTGAAGCAGTTGAAATAATGCCAGATAAATTTAATCCAAATAAAATAGGATTTACACTAGCAATGTTTGATAGACCTCAAATTAATTGGAATTTCGACTCTCTACAGTCAGCTATGGATATGATTTATGCATTTGCTATAATGGATGAAGATAGGATATTAAACCGTTGTAATTACTGCAATAAAGCATTCTTTGCAAAAACAGAGCGAGAAAAATACTGTTCGCCTTCTTGTAGAAATTGTGCAAATGTTATAAAAAGCAGAAACAAGAAAAAGGCTCTAGAAGAACAAAATAATAAAAATAAAGTAGAAATAACAGAAAATGAAGTTGATGACTTAGCTAAAAATATAGAAAAAGAAAATAAAGCTAATACTTTAGAAAATATAAATGTAGACTTAAATACAAATAAGTTTGAAAATATTTTAGAAAAAATTGATAAGCAAATTATAAAAAATGTTAGAGAAAGAAGTATAGATATTCAAAAATATGAAGGTGGTGAAGATGATATGAAAAATGAAAAACGTAAACAAGCTATTTATGAATATAAAGAAAAGAAGACAACAGGTGGAGTTTATAAAATAACTAATACAGAAAGTAAAAAGAGTTTAATTAAAGGGGAAGTAGATTTACAATCTATGCAAAATAGATTTAATTTCTCTGTTTCGGTAAATAGCTGCTTAAATATAAAACTTCAAAAAGACTGGAACAAATACGGGGCAAAATCATTTACATTTGAAATACTTGAAGAAACTGAGATGAAACCAGAAATGGATAGAAGAGAGTTTAAAAAGTATTTAAATGAAATGGCTGAAAAATATACTGAAAATATGGATCCAGAAGAATTATATTAAATTGAATTTTGAGGATACATTCGATTTGAATATGAAAATTTATAATAGAGATAGAATTTATAAAAAGATAAAGAGCTTTAAGTTTATCTAATAGATAAATAAATTAAAAAATTTTAATAAAAATGTATAGAATTTAATATTGTGTGGATAATATAACTATATATTTAAATTTGCACAATTGAGCTCAATTATAAATATATAGACCGATATTTTTTAGGGTAACTACTCTAAGAAGTATCGGTTTTTAATTTTTGAAATAAATTAAATATAAAGGCATATTAGAATATAATTTATCATATAAGATGTTCTTAAAATATGGGGGGATAATATGAGAGTTATTTGTTACAATATACATTCAGGAACTGATAAAGAAAAAAATCCAACATTAAATGAGATTATTGCTTATTTAAAACAACAACAAAGCGATATAATCTGTCTTCAAGAAGTTTTATATTCACAGTATAAAAAAATAAAGTTTAGACTAAGAATGGATGGTATTTTTGCTGAAAATGTTGTGGATAAAGAATTTGGAGTTTGTATACTTACAAAATATAAAATAGTAGCACAAAATCATGTGCTGCTTACTAGCAAAAAAGAACAAAGGGGATTTGCACATATAAAAGTAAAAATAAATGATGATGGGTATTTAAATATTATCAATACACATCTCGGCCTTGATAAATATGAACGTGTTAAACAAATAGATGAAATTTTAGATTTTATAAATATAAATTTAAATGGAAATATTGAAAATCTTATAGGCAATATAATTTGTGGGGACTTTAATGAAAAGAATATATATCTTAATAACTTTGAGGACGTATCTATGAAATTAAATAAAGACAACATACCAACTTTTTTAAATAGTAGAATAGACTATTGTTTTGAAGATACGAACTTGAATATTACTTCATATGAAGTGGATAAGGTATATATGTCAGATCACTTTCCAATAATAGTTGATTTTTCATAGTTATATAAATATTAAAAAAAGCACTGAGAAGTGCTTTTATTATTTCTTAGCTAATTTTATATTCCTATCTAATGTATATTTAATTAAGTAACTTGTCATATTTTCAAATTTCATGTCAAAATCATTTTCATCAAAAAGCATATAAAGAGCAAATAAGTTCGCTTCCCTTTCAGCCTCCTGGTTTTCAGATTCAAAGTTATTCACACCAGTATGTCCCAATATTATATGTCCTAGCTCGTGAGCACATAATATATTTTTCGATTTTTCTATGTAATTAGAATTGATTGTAATAGAAGGCTGACCATAAATAGATACAAAATAAGCTTTGCGAGATTCGTTAAAATTTCGTTCCCTAACAGTAATACCCAAGTGGTCACAGATTACAAAGGGGTTATTTGTATTATATGTTGCTTTTAAATTGTCAACGGCCTGTTTAATCTTATTACTACTCAATAAATTACCCTCCCTCCGATAAGTTATCGTTTTACTTGTTATTTTTTCTTATATTTATAGCTAATTAATTCGATTTGTTGCAATAAGTCATTGGCGAAATCGATTATCTCCTCGTCTGATAATTTGGTAGCATCATAACCACCATATGCCATAACAGTCGGCAATTTTAAAATGAATTCCATAGCATCAGTGGCATTGTTAAACTCTGTTGGAGGATTTTGTGGATTACGCCCAAGTAAGTAATCGGTCGATACATCGAAAAAATCCGCTATTTTAGTTAAAATAGTTTGGTCAGGAAATCGCCTACCTTGTTCATACATTCCAATAGTGCTGCTTGATATTCCTAATATTTTACTTAGTTTAGATTGACTGAGATTTTTTGATGTTCTTAACTTTTTCAGATTTTGTCCAAACATGGCTGATACCTCCTTTACTGCTCTTAATTAAGAATCAAAAGAAAAATTATGTAAATAATTCCTATGGTAATAGTGTAACACGAAACGTGTATTATTTTCAATAAATAACACAAAAGGAAGTGGGATTTCTTTACAAAGTATTTGACATGAAAAATAAAGTAAATAGATATAAAATAATTGTAGTATAATATTTCATAGTAAAAATCTTTATAATAAGGTATATTACGTACGGTTGATGGACATAAATCAAATAAAAATATGAGCGGAAATAGATTTAGATGAGGAGAATTATTATGAATGAAAAGATATTAGATATATTACAAAAGTATTATGGATATAAGAGTTTTAGAAAGGGTCAAGAAGAAATCATAAATACTATATTAAACGGAGAAGATGTATTAGCAATAATGCCTACAGGTGGAGGAAAGTCACTTTGTTACCAAGTTCCTGCGCTTTGTATGGATGGACTAACTATTGTAATATCTCCATTAATATCACTTATGAAGGACCAAGTAGACTCTTTGACATCAATGGGGATAGATGCTAGCTATATAAATAGTTCACTTTCATCAGAAGATTACAATCAAATTTTAGAAAATATAACAAATGATAAGTATAAGATTATATATGTTGCACCAGAAAGATTAGAAAGCACAGAATTTTTAAATATAATTCAAAATAAAAACATAGCACAAATTGCAATAGACGAGGCACATTGTATATCTCAATGGGGTCACGATTTTAGAGTTTCATACAAAAAGATACCATACTTTATAAGAAATTTAAAAACTAGACCTATAGTTACCACATTTACTGCAACTGCATCGACAGAAGTCAGAAAAGATATTTTAAATATGTTAGATCTTATAGAGCCTAAAATATTTATAACAGGTTTTGATAGAGAAAATTTATACATAAATATAGTTAAATCATCAGCTAAAAATAAATACCTACTAGAATATATAGAAAATCATAAATCAGAAAGCGGTATAATTTATGCTGCAACAAGAAAAGAAGTCGAAAAGATTTATGAAGGTCTTTTAAAAAGGAATATAGACGTACTTAAGTATCATGCAGGTATGTCAAATGAAGACAGAAAGCTAAATCAAGATAAATTTATAAATGATGATGCAAATATAATAGTTGCAACAAATGCATTTGGTATGGGAATAGATAAGCCTAATATAAGATGGGTAATACATTACAACATGCCACAAAGTATAGAAAACTATTATCAAGAAATAGGTAGAGCTGGTAGGGATGGCGAAAATAGCGAGTGTATATTACTTTTTACACCGGGAGATGTCCACACACAAAAATATCTTATAGAAGTAGGAACAGAGAGTGTTTCTAGAAAGACTATACAATATAACAAACTTCAACAAATAGTAGACTTAGTTTATAGCAATTCATGTTATAGAAAAAGTATACTAGAGTATTTTGGAGAAGTTATGCTAGGCAAATGTGACAATTGTAGTAATTGCTTAACTGAAGGTCAAATTATAGACAAAACACTAGATGCTCAAAAGGTAATTTCATGCATATACAGAATGAAGAGAAATTATGGATTAACTATGGTTGTTGATGTTCTTAGAGGATCTAAAAATAAAAAAGTATTAGAACTTGGATTTCATAAACTTAGCACTTATGGAATAATGAAAGACTACAGCAATGAGGGATTAAAGACTTTTATAAACACTTTAATTTCTCATGGATTTTTAGATATAAAAGAAAATCTAGGTACTAGAGGAAGTTTTCCTACTATATCTATGAATAAACAATCTTTAAAAGTATTAAAAGGTGAGATAAAAGTTGAATTTAAAGAAGTAAAAGTAGCAAAAGAATCAAATAATAAAAATGAGTTATTTGAAGTTTTAGCAGACTTAAGAAAGACAATAGCAGTAAATGAAAAAGTTGCTCCATATATGGTGTTTGGAGATGCAACATTACTATCAATGGCAAATACTTATCCAACTACACAGCAAGAACTATTAAATATTTCAGGTGTTGGACAAGTTAAATACGAAAGATATGGACAAAACTTTATAGATGCAATTGAAACATATATGCAAGATAAAAACATAAATAAAAATGAGTTAATTGAAAAACAAAATAATATTGATGAAGACGATAAAGAGTTCTTTGAAGTTAAAACAGATAAAAACTTATATGAACTATTAAAAACTGTAAGGGCAAAATATGCACGAATTGAAAGTATTCCATACCACATGGTAATGCCTAAAAACACATTAAAAGAAATAAGCGGAAGATATCCACTAGATACAGAGAAATTAAGCGATATATCTGGACTAGGTCCAAAGAAAATAGATAAATACGGTGATGAAATAATACAAGTAGTCAATAATTATGTAGAAGAAAATAATATAAAAGTAAACTGGAGAGAAAAGAAGAAAAAGAAATTAATTATAGATGGAGAAAGCAGAAAGCCTAAAGAAATAGCTCTAGATTTATTAAATCAAGGAATGGATGTAAAAACTATAAGCAATAAATTAGAAACATCAGTATATTCTATTTTAGGTTTTATATACGACTATATAAAAGAAGACAATGAACTTCACTTCAAATTTAATCCATCAGTGTATTATTGTGAAGATGAAAAAGAGTTAATCGAAAAAAGCATAAATAAATTCGGTGAAGATAAAATGAGGGATATAAAAAACTCACTCCCAGACTATATTAGATATGAAAGTATCAGAGCAGTTATAATAGAAAGATACATAACAGCTTAAATACAGTAAAAATATTTAAATTACAGAAATTAAAATATAAGTATAAATTATATTAAAATTTATAAAAAAAGATTACGAAAATCATAAAAAATGAATTTTTTTATTCAAAAATGTAGATTTAGTAGTATAATTGTATATGGAAAAAAACATTTATACAGGGGAAATTCTGTATGTTGCGCAAAATCGTAACTTAATTAAAGAATTAAAATTTAATGAGATTGGAGTGAGGGTATTGATGAAATTTAAAAAATTGCTAGCTTTGATGATGGTATGCATGTTTGTACTTACTGGTTGTAATAAAACAAATAAAAAATACGACCAATATATGCAAAGTGGGCAAGAAGCTGTAAAACAAGAATCATATGAAGATGCACTAGACTTCTTTGATAGAGCTCTTGTAGAGAAAGAGGATGATAAAGAAGCAACTTCTTTATATAAACAAGTAGAACAACTTTTACAAGTTCAAGCAAAAATGAAACATAAACTATATGATGAAGCTATTGAGTTATGTGAAAAAATAATGGATAGCGATAGCGAGAGTTCAGTAGCTAGAGATGCAGCTAAAAAATTAAAATCTGAGTGTGAAAAACTAAAAAAAGAACAAGATAGTTTAAGTTTTAAAGAACAAATAGAGAAGAAAATAGCTGAAGTTAAAGAGCTTATGGCTGAAGAAGAGTATATGAATGCTAAAGTTAAATTAGGATACATAATTGAAGAACTTGATGGTAAATCAGAATATATTGATAAATTAAAAGAATGTAACGAGTTATTAAAAACTTGTAACGATAAATTAGATGAAATTTCAGCTAAAAAAGAAGAATCATCTAAAAAGGAAGATAACAATACATCAAACGATAATGATGAAGATCAAGGATTTGATAGTAGCAAAATAGATTTTAATGATGAACTTAAAAAACAAATAGCAACTGCAGGAGAAACATATGTAGAATTCTACTTTGAATATGGTTCAGATACTGCCCCAAGTAAATTTGCAGAAAAAGCATACGAAGATACAGAAAATGATACACCTTTAGGACAATATAAAGAACAAGGTAAAACAATTTTCATGAATGCATTTAAACAAGCATTTGAAGCAACAGGAAATGAATATTATTAAAATAAAATAATTTAAATTTGAAATGGGCTATATCAGAATAATTAAAAACTTATTCTGATATAGCCCATTTTTATATATAAAAAATTTTTAGAATAAAGATTTCTTTATGAACTATGATTGACATATTAAATCAACAACACTATATTTAAAGTATAAAATCATAGATAAATACTATGAAATATAAAATAATAAATAATAAACATAAAGAAAAGGGGATTGTCATGGAAAACAAATATTCAAAAGAAGGTAATCAGCAAGTAAAACAAAAAGAAAGATTAGTGAATTACGATTACAAAACAAATTTTAAATTTGAAGTTGTAAAAGTAGAAAGTAAAAACCATACAGAGGAGTTGGAAACAATAATAGGGGAGTTTCCACTAGCTTTAGTAATAAACAATGAATATTCAAATACATTTTTATGCACACCAGAAAATTTAGAACAATTAGTTGCAGGATTTTTGATGACAAAGGGAGTTATAAAATCAAAAGCTGATATAAAATCTATAGAAGTTGATTTTGAAAATAGAGTTGCAAATACAGTAATTAATAAAAATGAAGACTCAGATAAAGGAAAGAGATATTATCTAAATGATTTAGATTATGTAGATTTGAAACCTATTGAAAATACAGATACAACGATAAGAGTAAGTGATATATATGAAGTTATGAAAGAGAACTTAACTTCTTCAGAATTATTCAAAAACACAGGCGGAGTACATAGTGTAGCTATTTATGATAACAAGACTTTACTTACAATTAGAGAAGATGTGGCAAGACATAATGCAATGGACAAATCTATAGGATATTGTATTTTAAATAATATCGACCTAAAAGATAAAATAATATTTGTAAGTGGAAGAATTTCTTGTGAAATGATTCTTAAAGCTGCAAAAGCAGGCATACCTATAGTAGTGTCAAAATCGGCACCTACAAATTTATCTCGAGAAATAGCTAAAAAACTAAATATAACTTTGGCTGGATTTGTTAGAGGTGAAAGAATGAATATATATACAAACCCAGAGAGAATTATATTTGAATAATATTTAAGATTTTATTTATATAATATAACTATAAATATCTTCTAAAAATTATATTAGTACAAAAAATATTCTTAAAAAATAATATTCTAGATATTATAAATAAGAAATTTTAGAAAATTTGTTAAAATTTATCATAAAATATTCATTTTTAATAAATAAAGTGCTAGAATAAAAAACATAAATAATATAAAAATATTAGGAGATGATTTAAATTATGGGGAATTATAATGTATATCTTCCAAGTTATTCAGTAGGAGCAGGATGTTATAAAGAAATTCCAAATGTAGCTCGTAGACTTGGCAAAAAAGCAGTTGTAATTGGGGGAAGAACAGCTATAGAAAAAGCAAAAGATGCTTTATTAGATGGTATAGCAAATTCTGATATGCAAATAGTAGATTTTATAGTATACGGTGATGATTCTACTTATGAAAATGTAGATAAATTAGTATCAGATGAAAGAGTAAGAAATGCCGATATTATATTTGGTGTTGGTGGAGGTCGTGCTGTAGATACTTGTAAAGTTGTTGCAGACAAATTAGACAAACCATTATTTACTTTCCCAACCTTAGGCTCAAATTGTGCAGCAGTTACTGCAATATGTGTTATGTATAATGAAGATCACACATTTAAAGATTATTATTACTTAGATAAACCAGCAGACCATACTTTTATAGATACACAAATAATAGCAGAATCACCAGAAGATTTATTCTGGGCAGGTATTGGTGATGCTTTATCAAAAGAATGTGAAGCTGTTTATTCATCACAAGGAGTAAATTTAGACCATACACCACTTATGGGTGTTGGAATAAGTAAAGTCTGTACAGAACCTCTTATAAAATACGGTAAAAAAGCCCTAGAAGACTGCAAAAATAATACAGAGTCTGAAGAATTAAAGCAAGTAGTGCTTGATATAATAATAAGTACAGGTTTAGTTTCAAACTTAACTACAACAGAAAATGATTACTATTACAACAGTTCACTAGCACACGCATTTTACAATGGTTCAACATTAGTAGAAGGAGCGAGAGGACTACATGGTGAGGTTGTCTCATTCGGTGTATTAACACTTCTTACTTGTGCTGGAGAAATACAAAAAAGAAATGAAATAGCTGCATTTAACAAAGAATTAGGACTTCCAGTTTGTTTAGCTGATTTAGGAATAGATAAAAGTGGAATACAAACAATAGTAGACAAAGCAGTAACTTTAGTTGAATGGAATGCTATAAAAGATAGAGTTACAAAAGATATGTTTGCAAAAGCAATATCTGACTGTGACGATTATGGAATGACTTTAAAATAATTTTAAATTATAGATTAAATAGTACTGAAAACAATTTTTTTAGTACTATTTTTTTGCCCAATATATCCATATTGTTGAAATTTAAGAGTTTTAAGCCATGATTTTTAAAACTGCCCAATATATATTAATACTGAGATAAATTACTTGTATTAATATTAGTTAGTGTTAATATTGGGTACACATATAAGCTCTATTATTATCTAAAGTTAAAAAAATAAAGTACAATGATTTTAGTATATAAATAAATTAAATAGGAGAAAGTGTTATGAGAGAGAAATTGATAAGATTTATGCAAGGAAGGTATGGAATTGACCAATTTAATAACTTTTTAATGAAATTATTTATAGGAGAATTTATAATATATTTCTTATTTAGAAGGTTAATACCAGGCTTATCAGTAGCTATGTACTACTTGAGTTTAGCGACGCTGATTTATACTTATTATAGAATGTTCTCTAGAAATATATATAAAAGAGCAAGTGAAAATCAAAACTTTTTAAATAAGACAGCTAATATTAGAAGAAAGATAAATAATCAAAAAAGTATATTAAAACAAAGAAAAGTTTATCGTATATATAAATGCCCAACGTGTAAACAAAAAGTAAGAGTTCCAAGAGGAAGAGGAAAAATAAATATTCACTGCCCAAAATGTGACACTTATTTTATTAAAAGGAGCTAAAAATGTTTGGATATGTTCTTATCAACAAAGAGGAACTTAAATTTAAAGAATACGACGTATATAAATCATATTATTGTGGTCTGTGTCAAACACTAAACAATAGAAGTGGACGATTTGCCCAATTGACATTAAACTACGATATGACATTTTTACAACTTTTGTTGACAGGACTTTATGAACCGAAGACAAAACTAGAAAATTTTAGATGTAAGATACATCCATTTAAAAAGAGCATAAAAAGAAGCAATGAAATTACAGATTATATAGCTGATATGAATTTATTTTTAGCTTATTTAAACTGTATAGACGATTGGGAAGACGAGAAAAAATTAAGTCGAAAAATCTACACTATAATAGTAAAAAATAAGGTTAAAAAAATAAAAAAACAGTATCCAGAAAAAACTGCAAAACTTGAAGCTATATTAAAAAAATCTAGTGAATATGAAAAAAAGAAAGAATACGATATAGATAAGATTTCATCTTACTCAGGAGAATTGATGAGTGAGTTATTTTTATATAAAGAAGATGAGTGGAAGCAAACCCTATCAAGAATGGGATTTTTCCTTGGTAAATATATATATATAATAGATGCATATGAAGATATTGAAAAGGATTTAAAAAAGGGGAATTACAATCCTTTTTCAGAAATATATCAAAATGAAGATTTTGATGATTTTGTAAATCAGATATTGACTATGATGATTTCAGAATGTGCGAGGGAATTTGAAGAGCTGCCTATTATTGAAGATGTAGATATTTTGAGAAATATATTATATTCGGGAGTATGGGCAAAATTCCAATCAATTAGAAATAAGAGAAAACAAGTGGAGGAAAAAACAGATGACTGATCCTTATCAGGTCTTGGGTGTATCTAGGGATGCCTCAAAAGAAGAAATAAAAAAAGCATATAGAAAATTAAGTAAAAAATATCATCCAGATGCTAATATAAATAATCCAAACAAAGAACAATATGAAGAAAAATTTAAAGAAATTCAACAAGCCTACCAAACAGTAATGAAGATGAAAAATGGTGGCTCAAATACATCTGGAGGATATGGATATGGAAATTATTCAAGTCCAGGTGGTTATCGAAATAGTAACTATGGCGGATACACAGATAACGCTGGAGGTTATGGCAATCAACAAGATTTTGGTGACTTTGAAGACTTTTTCAGAGCATTTGGATTTGATACAGGAAGACAAGAACAAGGCGGATATAATCCGAACTTCAACCAAGAAGAAGATGTGCATTTAAGAGCAGCACTTAATTATTTTAATAATGGATATTACAATGAAGCTCGAAATGTACTTGATAATATAGAAAATAGAACATCTAAATGGTACTACTACAGTGCCAATGTTAATTATAAATTAGGCAATAATATAAAAGCACTTGAGGAAGCAAAAATAGCTCTTAATATGGAGCCAAATAATATTCAATATAGAAGATTAGTAGATGTACTTGAAGGTAGAGGAAATTGGTACAATCAACAACAAAGGACATATGGATATTCGACTGGGGGATTAGATGATTATTGTTGCAAGCTTTGTATGTTAAACCTTGCGTGCAATATTTGTTGTAATGGTATGGTATGTTGCTGATAATTAGAAAGGTAGGAGGCAGTTAAGGTGAGCAAAATAATTGGGATTGATTTAGGAACAACAAATTCATGTGTAGCAGTTATGGAAGGTGGTTCTCCAACAATTATAGCTAATGCAGAAGGTTTTAGAACTACACCATCAGTAGTTGCTTTTTCAAAAAATAGGGAAAGATTAGTTGGTGATACAGCTAAGAGACAAAGTATCACAAATACAGATAGAACTATTTCATCTATAAAACGCCATATAGGAACTAACTATAGCGTAAAAATAGATGGCAAAAAATATACTCCAGAAGAAATCTCTGCAATGATTCTGGTGAAGTTAAAAAAAGATGCAGAAAGCTATTTGGGAGAGCCTGTTACAGAAGCTGTAATAACAGTACCTGCATATTTTAATGATTCGCAAAGAAAAGCTACTAGTGATGCTGGAAAAATAGCAGGCCTAGAAGTAAAACGTATAATAAATGAGCCGACTTCTGCAGCACTTTCATATGGACTAGATAACGAATCATCACAAAAGATAATGGTATATGATTTAGGTGGAGGAACTTTTGATGTATCTATAATTGAAATAGGAGATGGAGTTATCGAAGTTCTTGCGACTTGTGGAGATAATCATCTTGGGGGAGATGACTTTGACAAGCAAGTATCTGATTATCTAATATCAGAATTTAAGAAAAATGAAGGAATTGACTTAACTAAAGATATTGTCGCAGTTCAAAGGGTTAGAGAAGAAGCTGAAAAAGCAAAAAAAGAACTTTCAACAGCTATGACAACTAATATAAATCTGCCATTTATAGCAGTTGGAAAAGACGGACCAAAACATATGGATATAACACTTACTAGGGCTAAATTTGACGAGCTTACTTATGATTTAGTTGAAAGAACTGTTATACCTGTGAAAAATGCCCTAAATGATGCTGGTGTATCGACAAGTGAACTTAGCAAGGTATTATTAGTTGGAGGTTCAACAAGAATTAAAGCTGTCCAAGAAAAAGTAAAACAAATAACAGGAAGAGAGCCTAGTAAAAACTTAAATCCAGATGAGTGTGTTGCATTAGGTGCCGCTATCCAAGGTGGAAAATTATCAGGAGACCCAGGTTTAAACGAGATTTTACTGCTTGATGTAACTCCATTATCTCTTTCAATTGAGACTATGGGAGGAGTATCGACAAGACTTATAGAAAGAAACTCTACTATTCCTACAAAATACAGTCAAATATTTACTACAGCAGCAAATTTCCAAACATCTGTAGATATAAAAGTATTACAAGGTGAGAGAAAATTTTCTAAAGACAACAAAATAATCGGCGAATTTAAATTAAAAGGAATAAAGAGAGCTATGAGGGGTATTCCTCAAATTGAAGTTACTTTTGAAATAGATGCAAATGGAATACTAAATGTATCAGCTAAAGACCTTAAAACAGGAAACAGCCAAAGTATAACAATAACGGCAAGTTCAAACTTATCAGACGAAGATATAGAAAAAGCAATAAGAGATGCACAATCTTATGAATCAGAAGATAATAAAAAGAAAGAATACATTGATATAATAAATGATGCTGAGTCACTTGTTTATAAAGTAGAGCAAGGTCTTGATACTTCAAAATCTGGTTTAGACAGAAGTAAAAAGTCTGAAATAAAAGGCAATTTAAGAAATCTAAAAAGATTAGTTAGAAAAGCAAAACCAGATAAAATCAACAATACAAAGATAAGTGAAATTAGACAAGTAAAAGACGATTTAGAAAATAGTGCAAGAGAGATTATATAACAAAATATATATTTAGATTTAATATATCAACTATAAATTAATTTAAATACGAATAATAGATGAAATGAATATTTTAAAAATCAAAATAAAATGTCGAAAAATCTATTGACAATTATCTTATACTCATATATTATTAATAGCATAACAAGTGAACAAACTCTTATCAAGAGTGGTGGAGGGACTGGCCCTGTGAAACCCGGCAACCAATATTTAAAATATATGGTGCTAAATCCTGCAACTTTTAAGTTGAAAGATGAGTATAAGCTGATTACAATTGCCTAAGTTTATACTTAGGCTTTTTTTATACTTAAAATGATTAAACTTAAAATAAAAATATATAAATATTATCAAATAAGGAAAAAGATATAAGTTTACGTTGATATAAAAATTTTATAAAATATATAAAATTACTATAATAAAATAATAATTTTATATATTTAAGGAAAGGAAGAAACTTAATGATAAAGATAAAAAATCTTAATAAATATTATGGAGATGTACAAATCCTAAAAAATGTAGATATGGAAATTTCAAAAGGTGAAATTTTTGGAATTATCGGACATAGTGGTGCTGGTAAATCAACATTACTAAGATGTATAAATGGTCTTGAAGACTATAGAGATGGTTCTTTAACAGTAGAAGGACAAGAAGTTAAAGGCTTAAACGAAAAAGAAATAAGAGAGCTTAGAAAAGGCTTAGGAATGATATTCCAACATTTCTCACTATTAGAGAGAAAAACAGTATTTGAAAATGTAGCATTACCGTTAGAATGTTTCAAATATCCAAAAGAAGAAATTGAAAAGAAAGTTGTGAACTTACTTGAATTAGTAGGACTTGCTGATAAAAAAGATGCAAAACCTAGAAATTTAAGTGGTGGTCAAAAACAAAGAGTTGCAATAGCTAGAGCATTAGCACTTGAGCCAAAAGTTTTACTTTGTGATGAAGCAACTTCAGCATTAGATCCAAATACAACAAAATCAATATTAGCTTTATTACAAGATATAAATGAAAAACTAAACATAACAATAATCCTTGTAACTCACCAAATGGAAGTTGTAAAACAAATTTGTACAAAGGTTGCAGTTATGGAAGGCGGTAAAGTTCTAGAAATAGAAAATACTGAAGATTTATTCTTAAATAATACAGAAGGATTAAAAGCATTAATAGGAGATGAACAAATAGTTCTTCCAGAAGGAACAAATATAAAAATAATATTCCCTAAAGAAATTGCAAACCAAAATATAATAACAAATATGGCGAGAACATTAGATTTCGATTTTAATATAAGTTATGGAAAACTAGAAAAATTCAGAGAAGATGTCCTTGGATCTTTAATAATAACAGTAAAAGACCACTATGCAAATGCAGTTAAGAGATATCTTGATGAGAAAAATATTAAATGGGAGGAGATAAAAAATGACAACTAAAACGACATTATATCAGTATTTAACTGACATACTGGGAGAAGCATTTTTACAAACCATGTATATGATAATTGTACCGACTATAATCGCTACAATTTTAGGATTTATATTAGCAATCATATTAGTTTTAACTAAACCAAAAGGATTAAAACCAAATAAATATGTATATTCAGTAGTAGGATTTGTGGTAAACATAGTTAGAAGTTTCCCATTCATCATATTATTAGTAGCATTAATACCATTTACTAGATTCTTAATTGGAACAAGTATAGGTGAGACAGCAGCAATAGTTCCTATAACTATCGGTGCAGCACCATTTATAGCGAGAATAATTGAAAGCGCATTAAATGAAGTTGATGAAGGATTAATAGAAGCAGCAAAATCTTTTGGGGCTACAAAAACACAAATAATATTTAAAGTTATGATAAAAGAAGCAATGCCTTCTATAGTATCAGGAATTACACTTTCAATAATATCAATATTAGGATATACAGCGATGGCAGGTACTGTTGGTGCTGGTGGTCTTGGTAAGGTAGCATTAGTATACGGACACCAAAGATTCGATACAGCAGTTATGGTATACGTTGTAATCACATTAATCATAATAGTACAAGCTATACAAATGCTAGGTGACTATGTATATAAAAAATTAAAATAACAAATATTAAAAGTAAAAAATAGAAAAATGAAACTTAAAAACAATAAAAAATTAATAAAAATAAATAAAGTTAAGGGAAAACAGGAGGAGTAAAAATGAAACTAAAAAAATTAGCAAAAGTATTATTAGTATCAACATTAGCAGTAGGTTTATTAACAGGTTGTTCATCAGGGAAAAATGATGAAAAAACTATAGTAGTGGGTGCATCTTCAACACCACATGCAGAAATATTAGAGGCAGCAAAACCTATATTAGAAAAAGATGGATATACTTTAAAAGTAAAAGAGTATGATGATTATGTATTACCAAATCAAGCATTAGCAGATGGATCACTAGACGCTAACTATTTCCAACACGTACCATACTTAGAGGAAACAGTTAAACAAAAAGGATATGATTTAACATACTGTGCAAAAGTTCATATAGAACCAATGGGAATATACTCAAATAAAGTTAAAAAATTAGATGAAGTTAAAGATGGAGACAAAGTAGCAGTTCCAAATGACTCAACTAATGAAGCTAGAGCACTTAAATTATTAGCAAAACAAGGTTTAATAGAAGTTAAAGACGGTGAATTAATAACTGTAAAAGATATAACTAAAAACCCTAAAAACTTAGAGTTTGTTGAAGTTGATGCAGCACAAGTACCTTCTACATTAGATGACGTTGCAATAGCTGTTATAAACACTAACTATGCATTAAACGTAGGATTAAACCCAACTAAAGATGCATTAGCAATAGAATCAAGTGAGTCTCCATATGCAAATATAGTTGCTATAAGAACAGAAGATAAAGACAGCGAAAAAACAAAAGCATTAACAAAAGCATTAAACAGTGATGATGTTAAGAAATTTATAGAAGAAAAATATAATGGAAGTATAGTTCCAGCATTTTAATATAAATTTATAGAAGATAAGAAAAAAACATTTGATAATAAATCAAAAGTAATAAAAATAGCATAGAACTACATAAAAAATATAAAAAGAGTATCTAAAGATGATTAATAAATTATTTATAGATACTCTTTTTTACTTAAAAATAACATAGTTTACAGAAAAATAAGATACAACATATTTTTAGAATGTTACTATAATATTAAGAGCTATTTTTAATATAAGAAAATATATATTTATTACTATATTTATAAAAGTTTTGATATTATATTATATATAGATAAAACATAAAAATCAGCAGGACATTATGATTTATATAAAATAAGGAGGGCTTTATGAAAAAAATATTAATTATAGATGATGAGATACATATAGTAGAATTATTGAGATTTAACCTTGAAAATAACGGGTATAAAGTAGATTATTCATATGATGGATTTGATGGATATTTAAAGACAAAAGAATTTCAACCTGACTTAATACTTTTAGATTGGATGCTTCCAAATATAAGTGGGATAGACCTTTTAAAAAAAATAAGATCTGATGAAAGTTTGGAGCAGATACCGGTGATAATGCTAACTGCTAAAAATATGGAAGAAGACAAACTAGAAGGCTTACAAGATGGAGCTGATGACTATATCACAAAACCATTTAGTGTAAAGGAAGTATTAGCGAGAATAACATCTGTACTTAGAAGATATAAATATACTTCAAATGAAAAAGTCGAAGTCTTAAAAGCTGATGATATTCAAGTAAATGTAAATAAACATATAGTAACTAAAAATGGGACAGAAATAGAATTAACATTAAAAGAATTTCAGATATTAAAACTACTTGTCGAAAATAGAGGAAATGTATTAACAAGGACTTTCTTACTAGATAAGATATGGGGATATGATTATTATGGAGAGACAAGAACATTAGATGTTCATATTAGACACCTTAGAAAGAAAATTGGTGATGATGATGCAAAATATATAGAGACTATAAGAGGTGTCGGATACAAAATTAAATAAGTTTGAGGTGAAAGAAGATGAATGAGACGGGGTTTTTAAATGGTATATATATTTTTATAATGCTGATTTTATTAATCATTACAATACTTTTAATTAGGTACACATTGAGTCTTCGAACTTATTTAAAGGAGTTTATGAAAGTATCGAGAGATATAAGTAATAAACAATTTGATAGTAAGGTTAGGGGACAGATGTCTGGAGAGATAGGTGAATTTGCTAAAAACTTTAACTATATGATAGACACAATAAACTTTACAATTAGAGATATAACAGATAAAAATACACAGTTAAAGTCAATTATGCAAAGTGTATCTCATGGAATTTTAGCTATTGATACTAGAGGGAAAATACTTTTAATCAATGACTTGGCAAAGAAAATGGTTGAAGGCGATTCATATGTAACTGCTGAAGGTAAAAATATAAGACAGTTTATAAAAAATGAATTGATTTTAGAAAGTGTTTTGCATAATATGTGTAGCGAGCATAGTACTATAATACAAAAAAACATTAAAAATGATATAATATATAAAATTAAGATAGACCCAGTACATTTTGAAGATACAGATGCAGTAATTGGTTTTATTATAAATATTGAAAATATAACAGAATATGCAAAATTAGAAAATATGAGAAAAGAATTTGTAGCAAATGTAAGTCATGAATTAAAAACTCCTATAACATCAATACAAGGATTTATAGAGACTTTAAAAATGACGGACAACTTAGATGAAGATACTAAAAATAGATTCTTAACTATAATAGAAAATGAAGCTACTAGATTGACTAGATTAATAGATGATATCTTATTATTATCAACTATTGAAAATAAAACAAAGAAAAAAGTAGAGAAAGTAGATCTATTTGAAGTTTTTGAAGAAGTACATGAAGTTATAAATTATATCGCAAAGAAAAAGAATATAAAAGTAAAATATGACTTTGAAAATAAAGATATAGATTTATGGGAATACTCAGGTTATATTAGACAAATACTTTTAAACATAATATCAAATGCTATAAAATATACTGGCGAAAATGGAAAAGTCAGTATAAAACAATATATAAAATCAGAAAAAGTATTTATAGAAGTTAAAGATAATGGAATAGGAATACCAGAAGAAGATATAGAAAGAATATTTGAGAGATTTTATAGAGTAGATAAAGCTAGAAGTAGAAGTGTTGGTGGAACAGGGCTAGGCCTTGCAATAACAAAACATATGGTAAAAGCATTAAATGGAAATATAAAAGTAGAAAGTGAATTAGGAGTAGGAAGTAAATTTATAATAGAATTACCGTTTAATACGGAATTAGCTAAAAAAGTAAGTTAAAATTTAATATTTATAGAAAAGACGACTAAAAGTCGTCTTTTTTTGGACTGCGTATAGTTTTTTAGAGTGGGTAATGTTACCATATGCATAGAGGGAATAATTTTGAAAAATTAAAAACAAATCAACTAGAACTGCTATGTTTAAAAGTGTAGTAGTTCTTTTTATTTCAACAAAAAACAATTCAAAATTTTATCAAAATAACATATTCCTATAGAATAAACTATTATTTTGTAATATAATTAACAACATGAAAATAAAAGTAAGGAGGATTAAATATGAGTGTGACAATAAAGGATATCGCAAAATTAGCCAATGTCTCACATACAACAGTATCAAGGGCCTTAAATAACAGCCCATATGTCAAACCTGAAACAAAGGAAAAGATAAAAGCTCTAGCAGAAGAACTTAATTATGTTCCAAACTACAATGCAAAAAGCCTTGTTTTGCTTAAGTCTTACATAATAGGAGTGTTCTTTTCGTCTATTAGTGAAGGTACATCTGATACGTTCTTCCACCAAGTTATAAACGGTGTCAATAAAGTTATGGACACGAAATACAACTTAATTATAAGGGGTATAGATAATTATGAGTATTCTAGACCTATTGATAATAAAAGTATCGATGGAATAATCGTTGTCAGTCAGAGTGAACGTGACGATGATTTTATAAAAACGATAATTGAAAAAGATATTCCTATGGTCGTTTTAAATAGAGCAATCGAGCAGGAAGGAATAGTAAATATTTTGTCTAATGATACGAAGGGATCTTATGATGCTGTCGAATATCTTATACAAAATAACCACAGAAAGATAGCTTTTATACAAGGGAATTCAGAGTTTGAATCAAATAAGTATAGAAAAAAAGGTTATATGAGGGCTTTGGAAGATTATAATATTAAAATCGATGATGATTATATTTTAGGTGGAAAATATACGCTTGAAAATGGTTATGATAATATGAAAAAGCTTATTGAATTGGAAGATAGACCTACAGCAGTTTTTTGTGCCAATGATGATATTGCAGTTGGGGCAATTAAGGCAGTATTTGAAAGTGGTCTTAGTGTGCCAGATGATATATCTATAATAGGATTTGATAATAGTAATTTCTGCGATTATGTAACTCCTACGCTTACAAGCGTCAAGAAAGATTCTCTTGTGATGAGTGAAATGGGGGGGACTTATCTTCTCGATATAATAAACAAAAAAAATGTCGACAAAAATAAAATCTTTATTGAATCTTATCTAGTTGAGAGAGATTCGGTCAAAAGGTTGTAATATCTAGTATATAGCCAAATAATAATAGCTAATCATCTATGTATTTGGCTATATTTACCAAAAAAAAATGTTAGCGTGAACAAAAAAACTATTGCATTATACGCTGAAAACATATTATAATAACAGCAGATAGATATTATGAATAAAAATGTTAACGTTAAACATAAGTTGTACACTTAAATGTTAACGTGAACAGAAAATAACTGGAGGTAACTGTAAATGAAGAAGTTTATGGACGAAAATTTTATATTAACAAATTCTACGGCAGAAACATTATATCATGAGTATTCAGAAAAAATGCCTATTATAGATTATCATTGTCATATAAATCCAAAGGAAATATTAGACAATAAAAAGTTTAAAAATATAACTGAAGTATGGCTTTATGGAGATCACTACAAATGGAGACAAATGAGAACGTTCGGTATAGATGAAAAATATATAACAGGAGATAGTTCTGATTATGAAAAATTTTTAGCATGGGCGAAAACAGTTTCACATGCAATCGGAAATCCACTATACCACTGGACACATCTTGAATTAAAAAGATATTTTGGAATAGAAGAAGTGTTAAATGAAAAAACTGCACCATCTATATGGGAAAAATGCAATGAAATGCTTCAACAAGATGAATTTAGAGTGAGAGGTTTAATAAAAAGATCAAATGTCAAAGTAATCTGTACTACAGATGATCCTGTTGATTCATTAGAATACCACTTAGCATTAAAAGAAGACAAGTCTTTCGATGTTAAAGTATTACCAGCTTTTAGACCAGACAAAGCTCTTGGAGTTAACAAAGATACATTTAAAGAATGGTTTGGACAACTGGAAAATGTTATCGGAAAGAAAATCGATAGTTTTGATGAATATATAGACGCATTAAAATCAAGAGTAGAATTTTTCCACGAAGTTGGATGTAGAGTTGCAGATAACGCTTTAGATTTTGTTCCAAAAGGAAATGCAACATTAGAAGAACTTAATGAAATTTTTTCACACGTTTTAAATGACGAAAAAGTTTCTTTTGAAGATGAAAATAAAATAAGAGTTTATTTATTAAAATTCTTCGGAAAACTATACTATGATTTAGGATGGGTGAATCAATTCCATATGAACTGTATAAGAGATAACAACACTACAATGTACAACAAATTAGGTCCAGATACTGGATTTGATGCATTAAACGATACTCAAGTAGCAGTTCCACTATCAAATTTATTAAATGAATTAAATGAAGAAAAAGCATTATCTAAAACAATAATATATAGTTTAAATCCTAATGATAATGCAGTTATAGGTACATTACTTGGATGTTTCCAAGGCGATGGAATAAAAGGAAAAATTCAACATGGTTCAGCTTGGTGGTTCAACGATCATAAATTAGGAATGGAAGCTCAAATAAAATCATTAGCTAATTTAGGTATGTTAAGTACATTTATAGGAATGCTTACTGATTCAAGAAGTTTCTTATCTTATACAAGACATGAATATTTCAGAAGAATCTTATGCAATGTAATTGGAGAATGGGTTGAAAATGGTGAATTACCAAATGATACTGAATTTTTAGGACAAATAGTAAGTGATATAAGTTATAACAATGCTAAAAATTACTTTAATATGTAATATTAATTTTAGTTGAGGTGCAAAATGAGAAGAGAAGAAGTATTAAGAAAGATAAAAGAAGCTGGAGTTGTCGCTGTTGTAAGAGGCGATTCTAAAGAACAAGGATTAAAAATAGTTGAAGCAGCTATCAAAGGTGGAATAAAAGTTATGGAACTTACAATGACAGTTCCAAACCCAGTAGAATTTTTGAGAGAAGTTGCAGAAAAATATAGAGATACAGACATTATAGTAGGTGCAGGAACTGTTTTAGATGCAGAAACAGCTAGAGCATGTATATTAGCTGGAGCAGAATTTATTGTAAGTCCAAGTCTTGATATAGATACATTAAAGCTTTGTAATAGATATAAAGTATGTGTGATGCCAGGCGTTATGACAGTCAAAGATGCTATAACTGCTATGGAATACGGTGTAGATGTAGTCAAAATATTCCCTGCTAACCTTTATGGACCATCTGTAATAAAATCATTTAAAGGTCCACTTCCACAAGGAGATTTCATGCCAACAGGAGGCGTTACAGTTGAAAACTTACACGAATGGTTTGAAGCTGGAGCTGTAGTAGTTGGAACAGGTGGAAGCTTAACAAAAGGAGCTAAAACAGGTGACTATGATGCAGTAGAAAAAGAAGCTAAAAGATTTATAGATGCATATAAAGCATGCATATAGAGAAAAAGGAGATTAAATAGAATGGATCTTGTAACTTTTGGAGAGTCAATGGTTGTGTTTAATCCACAATCAAATAGGCCATTAAGATACGTCAATACATTTGAAAAAACAGTTGGAGGTGCAGAATCAAATGTAGCTACTGCACTTGCAAAATTAAATCACACAGTAGGCTGGTTTTCTAAATTATCAAATGATGAATTTGGAAGATATCTTATAAGTACTATAAGAGGTGAAGGTGTTGATACATCGAGGGTAATACTAGATGAAAATAATTCAACAGGAATAATTTTTAAAGAATATTATCAAAGAAGTAATCCTAATGTCTATTATTACAGAAAAAACTCAGCAGCAAGCACTATATCTCCAGATGATATTGACGAAGAATACATTAAAAGTGCCAAAATTCTTCATTTAACAGGGATAACTCCTGCTTTATCTGAAAGTGCTAGAGAAGCTGTTTACAAGGCTATAGAGATTGCTAAGGCTAACGACGTTTTAATATCTTTTGACCCAAATGTAAGACTTAAATTGTGGACAGTTGATGAAGCTAAAAAAGTATTGATAGATATTGCCAATAAGGCTGATATTATAATGCCAGGACTTGATGAAGCAGAACTTCTGTTGGGAATAACAGATAAAGATGAAGTATGTGATTATTTCTTAAATAAAAATGCAAAAATAGTAGCAGTGAAATTAGGCGCTGATGGATGTTATATAAAAACTAAAGACCAAAGCTACCTTGCTCCAGGATATGATGTATCAGATATGATTGTAGATACAGTTGGTGCTGGAGACGGATTTGCAGCAGGATTTCTTTGTGGATACCTTGATAATTTATCACTAAAAGAAATTGGAGAATATGCGAACGGAATGGGTGCTATGGCTACACTTTCAAGTGGAGATATGACAGGATATCCTTATTTTGATCAATTAATGGAGTTTATTGGCAGAAAACAAGGTGTAGATAGATAAAAATTATAAATGTAGTATTTATTTTAGGAGGACTAAAAAATGAAATTAAATAAAGAATTATATAGGGATCATAAGTCATACCCTGTAAAAGTAATTCAATTTGGAGAAGGAAACTTTTTAAGAGCTTTTGTCGATTGGCAAATAGATACAATGAATAAAGAAGCCGATTTCAATGGTAGTGTCGCTGTAGTTCAACCATTACCAGGTGGAATGATTCATAAATTAACTGAACAAGATTGTCTTTATACTTTATATTTACAAGGAATGCAAAACGGTAAAGCAGTTAAGACACACAGAGTAATTGATTGTATAGATAGAGCCGTAGATCCATACAAAAATTATGATAAATTCTTAGAACTTGCAGAAATACCAACAGTAAGATTTATACTTTCAAACACAACAGAAGCGGGAATAGTTTTTGAAGAAGACGACAAATTAGAAGGCGGATGTCAAAAAGGATATCCTTCAAAATTAACAGCTCTTTTATATCACAGATATAAGATATTTAATGGAGCAGCTGATAAAGGTTTAAATATAATTCCATGTGAATTAATCGATAGAAACGGTGAAAAATTAAAAGAAATAGTATTAAAATACGCTGAAATTTGGAACTTAGGTGAAGACTTTGTAAACTGGATAAATACTGCAAATACATTCTTCTGCAGCTTAGTTGACAGAATAGTTCCAGGTTATCCAAGAGATACAATCGATGAAATAACAAAAGAATTAGGATATGAAGATAATTTAGTTGATGTTGGAGAAATATTCCACTTATGGGTTATTGAAGGACCACAATCATTAAAAGAAGAATTACCAATAGAAAAATCAGGTCTTAATATAAAAGTTGTCGATGATATGACACCATATAGAACTAGAAAAGTTAGAATATTAAATGGATCTCATACTGCAATGGTTCCAGTTGCTTATCTTTACGGATTAGACACAGTTGCTGAAACTGTAGATCATGAAGTGATGGGTAAATATGTAAGAGAATTAATATTCGATGAAATAGTTCCAACATTAGATTTATCACATGATGAATTAGTTCAATTTGGTAATGATACAATTGAAAGATTCCAAAATCCATATGTAAAACATTATTTAATGAGTATAGCATTAAACTCTATGTCTAAATATAAAACAAGAGATTTACCAAGCTTAATAGAGTATTTAGAAAGAAAAGGAGAACTTCCTAAGAAATTAGTATTCTCTCTTGCAGCTTTAGTAGAATTTTACAAAGGTAAAAGAGGAGAAGAAGATATAAAACTTGCTGATGATGCTCAAATATTAGACTTATACAAAAAATTATGGTCAGAATGTGATGGATCAAAAGAAGGATTAAAGAAATTAGTAAGTGAAGTTTTCGCATACGATAAAAACTGGGGTATGGACTTAAATGAAATCGAAGGTTTAACAGACGCAGTAACTGAAGATTTAGCTCTAATTGAAAAATTAGGAATGAAAGAAGCTGTTAAATCAGTTCTTTAAAACTCAAATTCGTACTTACATAAATAAATTGATTAAAAGTAACAATTAGTTTAAAAAAAGCAGGTAGATAGAATGAAAGATTTTATAAAAATAAATATTAAAGATAATATCGTTGTTGCACTTAAAGACATAAATAAAGGTGAAACAATAGAAGTCGACAGCAAAAAAATAACTTTAAAAGAAGATGTTAAAAGAGGACATAAAATCGCTATAGAAGATATCAAAGAAGGCAGCGATGCAATAAAATACGGATATGAAATAGGACATGCAACTAAAAATATAACATCTGGAGAATGGGTTCATACACATAATCTAAAGACAAATTTAGATGGAATCAAAGATTATGAATTCAATAAAACATCTTATGAATGTGATATAGAACAAAGAAATTTAACTTTTGAAGGGTATGAAAGAGAAGACGGAAATATAGGTATAAGAAATGAACTTTGGATAGTTCCAACTGTAGGATGTGTAAATGGAATAGCAGATAGAATTATTGAAAGATTCAAAGAAGAAGTCAATGTAGAGGGTATCGATGGAATCGAAGCATTTAAACACAATTACGGATGTTCTCAACTTGGAGAAGACCATGTAAATACGAGAACTATGCTTGGAAATATTGCAAAACATCCAAATGCAGGTGGAGTATTAGTACTTGGATTAGGTTGTGAAAACAATGTAATGCCACAATTTATAGAATCACTTGGAGATTACAACAAAGATAGAATTAAATTTTTAGTATCTCAAGAGGTTCCTAATGAAATAGAAGAAGGCGTTAAAATATTAAAAGAATTATACACAAAAATGAAGGAAGATAAGAGAGTAACTCTTCCTATATCAAAATTAAAAGTAGGACTAAAATGTGGAGGTTCTGACGGATTATCTGGAATAACTGCCAATCCTCTTTTAGGAAGTTTTTCAGACTTTTTAGTTGCACAAGGTGGGACAACAGTTCTTACTGAAGTACCTGAAATGTTTGGAGCAGAAACTATTCTTATGAATAGAGCTAAAAATGAAGAAACATTTAATAAAGTTGTTCATTTAGTAAACGATTTTAAAGAATATTTCATGAAGTACGATCAACCTATATATGAAAATCCATCACCAGGAAACAAAGCTGGCGGGATTACTACACTTGAAGATAAATCATTAGGATGTACTCAAAAATCAGGAAATGCTACTGTTATAGATGTTCTTAAGTATGGCGAAACTCTTAAACACAATGGACTTAATCTTTTAAGCGGTCCTGGAAATGACTTAGTCGCTGCATCAGCATTGGCAGCAGCAGGATGTCATATGGTATTATTTACAACTGGAAGGGGAACACCATTTGGAACTTTTGTACCTACAATAAAAGTGGCTACAAATTCACCGCTATATAAATTAAAACCACATTGGATGGATTTTAATGCTGGATGTCTAGTTGAAGATAAGAATTTAGAAGAGACAACTGAAGAATTTATGAAATTTATAGTTGAAGTTTCTAATGGAAAATATGTAAATAATGAGATCAATAAGTTTAAAGAAATTGCAATACTTAGACAAGGTGTAACATTATAAATTAAAAAAAGCGTGTGCAAGTTTAAAAAAAGTATGAAATCTATATTATGAAATTTATATAATAAGATCTATATTTTTTAATAAAAATTGCACACGTGTGTATAAATAAAAATTAATTTTTTTACTTATGATTGATACAAATTTAACACAACGAAAATATATTTTCATAATATAAAGTGTTGAAATAATAAAAGAATATATAGTAAATAAGTATTATAATATTACCAACTTACATAAGTGGAAAATATTATAAAAGTTATATTAATTAAATTATTAAAAGGGTACAGAAATTGTAGGAAATTCGATATATTAAATGATTAAATAAAATAGGAAAACGTATTTCAAGGTGAAAAATATTATTATAACAAAGAAATTATTTGGAGGAGAAACAATGAAAAGAAAAATAACTTTTATGAATATGATTGGTTATGCATGTATAAACTTTTTAGGTAGTGGTTCACAAGCGATTATTTCAGGATTTTTAATGTTCTTCTATACACAATTCTGTGATATAGGACCAGCAAAAGCCGCTATGATATTTACAATTACAAGACTTATGGATGCTGTATTAAATCCTTTAGTTGGATCTATAAGTGATAATTTTGGTAAGACTGCATTAGGAAAAAGATTTGGTAGAAGAAAATCATTTACTCTAATTGGTATACCACTAGTTTTAATGATATTCCCAATGTTATGGACAACAGGTCATTCATATGGATTCTATTTTGGATTAAATTTATTATGGGAAGTTACATTTACACTAGTATTAGTTACAGCTTCAACTTTACCTGCTGAAATGGCTACTACTGCAGCTGATAAAACTAAACTTGTATCAGCTAAACAATATTGTGGACAAATTTCAAGTGCAATAGCTACAGTATTCCCAGCATTTTTCGTTGCAAGATTAGGAAGAACTAATCCAACTGGATATTTCTACGCAGGTATTAGTTATGCTGTAGTAATGGTAATATCTTTAATAGTATTTTATGCATTTACTTTTGAAAGAGATCCTAAAGATGTACACGTTGTTGAAACTAAGAGTTTTGCTGAAACTATGAAGAAAATGCTTCAAGATATTCCTTCAGCAATGAAAATCAAATCATTTAGATTACACGGAGCAATGTTATTATTAATAGGTATCTACAAAAACTTAGCATCAGGTATATTTACTTATTTCGTAGTTTACTGCTTAAGTTTATCAGCAGTAGAAGCAAGTTATATAACAGGTTCTTCACAACTTATTTCTATAGTTGCAGTTACTATAACTATAGCATTATGTTATAAATTTGGTTCAAGAAAAGCATTTAACGTTGCAGCTATTGTAGTCAGTGTGACATGTTTAGGATATGTTTGTTTAACTGGATTAAAAGGAACTCAAATTTTAGTACCAGCATTAATCGTTATTGCAACAGTCAATTTTATGGGTAGAGCTGCATGTGACTACATTCCAGTATTCCAATTACCATTTATGGCTGATATAGATGAAGCTGTTACTATGCAAAGAAGAGAAGGAATATTCAGTGGTGCTAATGGATTTTTAGGAAAAATCGCATCTGCAAGTGAAGCATTTATATTAGGTGCTATATTAGAAGCATCAGGATTTGTTAAAGGTCAAACAGTTCAACCAGAAGCAGCTGTACATACAATAACAATAATGACAGTAGTAGTTCCAATAACATTATTATTCTTATGTTTCTTATTTGCTAGAAGATTAAAATTAACTAAAGAAAGTCATAAGATATTAGTTGATGAAGTAAATAGAGTTAAAGCTGGTGGAGATAAAGCAGCAGTTACATCAGAAGCTAAACAAGCTATAGAAGATTTAACTGGATATGATTATGAACATTGTTTTGGAAACAACAATGTTGGATACCATGAAAAATCTGCAGTTAATATGTAAATTGAAATAGTATAAATAATTATTTTGATAGTAAAAAATTTCAGAAGTGAAGTGAGTTAGGATTTTATTTTTTTAATAAAAGGAGAATTTGTATATGTATAAGAAATTTGAATGGAATCAAGAATTATATAATTTAATTGAAAATACAGTAAATGATAATATAATGAAGTTTGATAATAAAACAGAATATAAGGTTGACGATATCAAATATAAAAATCTTGTAAGAGATATTGAGGAAGTTTACCTTACTCATCCTGATGGACCTTACAAAGGAAGTAAAAAAGAACTTAAAAATGATAAAGAATATATAGGAAAATCTTTAGTTAAAAATACACAAAATGTAACATATTATGGTGATGCAATACAAAAAGCTATCGACGATGCAACTAGCAATGGTGGAGGAAAAGTTATAGTTTCTGGAGGTAGCAAAGAAGAACCTAATGTTTACTACAGTGGTGCAATAACTTTAAAAAGCAATGTTGAACTTCATATTGAAGAAAATGCCGTAATAAAATTTGTGAGAAATAAGAACAATGAATTTTATCCACTAGAATATACTAGATGGGAAGGTATTGAAATGATGAATTTCTCTCCTTTTATATACAGTTATGGCGCTGAAAATATTGCTATAACAGGAAAAGGAATACTAGACGGAAATGCCGATGAATTTAACTGGATGCCTTGGAAATTTGGATATTTTAATGAAGAAGATCAACAAATTCAAAGAGAAAGATTATTCGATCTTGGTCAAGAAAATGCTGATGTTAGAACAGAGAGAATATTCAAAGACGATATCTCTACAATAAGACCTCCATTTATTCAACCTTATAAATCAAAAAATATACTTATTAGAGATGTAACTATTTTAAATTCACCATTTTGGGAAATAAATCCTGTTCTTTGTGAAAATATAAAAGTTGACAATATCATTATTGATACTCATCTTTACAACAATGATGGAGTTGATCCAGAATCTTGTAAGTATATGATAATTGAAAACTGTAAATTTAGTACAGGAGATGACTGTATAGCGATAAAATCAGGAAGAAATAACGAAGGAAGAAATATTGGTGTTCCTTCAGAAAACATTATAATCAGAAACAATAAGTTTGAAGACGGTCATGGAGGAGTGACAATAGGTAGTGAAATTTCAGGTGGAGTAAATGATATATTTGCTCATGACAATTACTTCGATAGTCCAGAACTTGATTATCCAATAAGATTTAAAACAAATGCTGAAAGAGGCGGAAAACTTGAAAAAATATATGTAAAAAACAGCGTTGTAAATAAATCTAAAATAGCAGTTATCCATGCTGATTTCTTCTATGAAGAAGGCGTAAACGGAAATCACAATCCAATATTAAGAGATATAACATTATCTAATATTAAAACTATCGAAGGTGGAAGTATCGATGCAAGCAATGCTTTATATTTAAAAGGATTCAAAGATGCACCTATTGAAAATATTTTAATTGAAAATGCAGAGCTAAATGGGGTTAAAGGTGACATGGTATTACAAAATGTAAAAGGCCTTGCATTTAAAAATGTATGTATAAATAATGTAAAAGTTGACGATAAAATTATAGATGTTGATGATGATTTTAATGCGAAAGAATATGCTTTAAACTAAGTTTAGGATTGTTCGAGCTAAGTTTAAAATTGTTTGCGATGAAATTAATCTAAAAATAGGACATATAAAACGTAAATTGATCTGTTTTGTATGTCCTATTTTATTTTACAAAGTCCGATCCTATAGAATAATCATTTTCGCTAAATTTTTGAACACTTGCGATTTTTTATAGAATTTAATTATAAAAATTGTAGTTTTTTGTAATTAACCATAAACAAAATTATGGTAAAATTTATGTATCAATTTACTCGAAAAGGTAGTGTAAAAAACATATGAAAAAATGGAAGAATCTAGTTTTTTATCAAAATCAAAAAAATTATATGTAAATTTAAACACTAAAAATAAACCTTAGCTTTATGATTTTTAAAAACTGAGGTACAAAAATAATATTATATTAATGGTAATATCATGCGGAAGCCTCAAAATTGATGATAAAATCTTGAGAAAGTTCTATTAACTTGCACCAACGTGCAGGCATAGTTGGCAATTCCTCTAAAGATTCGATTTTAACAGGAACTTTATTTTCTAGACTTTGATGAGGTCTAAGAAAATTAAAATAAGTAGAGTATAAACTTATGTAAGATAAAGCGCCTTCGGCTTTTCCAAATCCGTGTGTGTTTTTATAATTACTTTTAAAGCATCTGTTAAGTCTTTCAATTATTTGCTTAAGAGGTCTAAATTTTTTGGATGTTTCATCATTATTACTAAGACCAATAACTTGCATTATCTCAAAATTTATGCCGTGGGAAGCAAAAAACTGTTGAGCTAGCAAGTATATAGGGTTTCCGTCTGTTATTATATTTAAATTTTCAGGAATTTTTTTAAACTTACTCAATACATCGTCAAGAGCATAAATGGCAGAATTAGTATCTCTGTTTGGAGATGTATGGTAAGATAAAATAATTTTTTTAGCAGCATCCATAAAAAAGAATATATAATTCCATTTACCCTTAATTTTGATATACGTTTAATCACCACAAATTGAATCAGAAATATCATAAGGATAATGATCTACAAAAGGCTTTACTAGCGTAGCTACGCTATTTGCATAATTAAGTACAGATTGATGAGAAATCTTTATTCCATGTATATCATTCATGATTTCAGCTGTTTTTCTAGATCCTAGTCCATAATTAACATAGTATGTAAGTATTAAACCTAAAGTATACTGTGGTACTCTTATTTTTGGAAGAGAAACTAGAGTCTTGATTTTACTGTCTTTAGATAATGGTTTAAAATCAACTGTAAATAACCTATAAATATATCGAAGTTTAAATGTTTGAGGACTTTTATTAAATTTAATTTTATCCTCAGGAGATAAAGCATTTTTATTAGAAATATAAAAAGAGCATTCATTATTTCTACATTTATAGACTAAAAAACTTTTTCTAGTTTTTATTTTATCAAGCGGTTTAGAACAATAAGGACATCTAAGAATTACTTCATGCTTGAACTTATTATTTGATTTAAAAGTAGTTTTGCATAATTTGCATTGGTATTGGCCATTACCACCGTTATTATCATATATGTATTCATGCGGAGCATTACATCTAGGACAAATGATAGATTTATCAATAGAAGTAGTTGATTTTCTTCTAGATACAGGTTTGATTTCTTTATCAGTAGATTTTAAATGTTTTTGCAAAATTTCTTTAAAATCTAGTTTTTCAATATTTTCGATTTTAGGTAAAATATCAACCTTAAGTTTACGATATTTCTTCTTAATGGGTTCATCCCTTCGGGGAAGTAGGATTATTTTACCATAAAGCATAACCGCTAGGTTTATAACTAGATTATGTAGATAGATTATATATTCAAAAACTTGTAAGTTCATAAACTTATACCTCCAAACTTATTATTTTAAGATAATTTTATATAAAAATGAGGGGGAGGTATAGTTTAAATAGAAAATTAAGTAAAATCAAAGGGTTGATCAAAAATATAGTAAGTATTTTTGACAATACAAAAAATATTTGGAGGAATAATTATTAAAAGAAGAAAAACAGCATTATTATTATCTACTTTAGCAATTTGCTCAACTATGATGGTGACAGCAAATGCTGAGTCTCAATCAACAGAACTTGAATACACTATAAAAAATGATCCAACTTATACTGTTGAAATTCCAGCTAAAATAAAAATAGCTAAAGACGGATCTGATATGACAATTAAAGCATCAAATGTTAATTACTTAGATGGACAAAAAGTATCTGTATCAATAGCAGGAACAAGCTATTTTAGAAATCAAATGGTATTAACAAATTCTGAAACAATAGCAGTTATGAGATATCAAATAGTAAAAGAAGATGGAACAGTTATAGAAACAAATGGACAACAAAACCAAGTTAATGGAGTAGAAGTAGCATCATTTACTAAAGATGGAGAAGTTACTGATAAAGTTTTACCAGTAGAATTACCTTCTTCAACAACAGGTGACTACAGCGGAACAATAACTTTTGATATAGGTTTAGTAGATGCAAAATAATTGAACAAATGGTACTTATAGTTCTTAGAGTCGCTGATTTTTATAAAATTAGTGGCTCTTTTTTTAGTTTTCAGATTAACATTAAATTAACATACTTAACTTTATAATAACTTATACTTAATAAACGCTTAAGACGTGTTATGTACTATATAAAGTGTAAAGGGGAGGCAGAAAGATAAAGATAAGTTGCCAAGCCGCAAGCTTTAAAGC
>JABLTO010128125.1_pt1 | contig 59558 bp, 62 predicted proteins | sample 7160091 | NCBI WGS metagenome assembly JABLTO01 (sample SAMN14651225, study PRJNA627086) | human gut metagenome | isolation source: feces | host: Homo sapiens
TATTTTCATTATTACACATATAATCCACCCCTTTTTTGTATTCAATATAACTTATGACAAAAGTAAATAAAAATGCACTACGAATACCTATATAATCCAATATTTTCATAAATTTTAGTCCTATTACATATATATTAATATGAAAAAAATAAAACTAATAAGTAAACTAGATAACTATATAAACGATAAAAAATTTAGTATTATTTATAAAAATAACAATCTAGATATAATAAACTATACCAAAATAGTAGATTTCTCTAGTACTCTAATATCAATAAGTAATCAAAACAATCTCTATATAATTGAAGGAGAAAATCTAGTTATATCAAAGATGTTCGAAGAAGAAATACTAATAACAGGAAAAATAACTAAAATAACCTTTTCCTAAGAGAGAAGAGTGATTATGAAAGATAAGATACTTAAAATATTTTCTAGTAATATTAAAATAAAAGTAACTGGAAAAAATATTAATAACTTTCTAAAAAGATTAATATATAATAATATAAATATTATTAAAGTAGTAAATATTTCTTATAAAGAAGCAGATCTAATAATTAACTATCAAGATCTAGAAAAGATAAATAAATACAAAACTATCTATAATATTGAAGTAATAGAATACCAAGGTAAATTAAAACTATTAAAATTAATTAAAAAAAATATCTTTATAATATCTTTTCTAATACTAAGTCTAATAATAATTTATATATTATCTAATGTAATATTTAGTGTTGAAGTAATACACTCCAACAGTAGTATAATAAAACTACTAGAAAAAGAGTTAAATTATTATGGTATTAAAAAATATTCTTTTGTAAAAAGTTATAATGAAATAGAAAAAATAGAAAATAAAATATTAAAAGATAATAAAGATAATTTAGAATGGTTAGAAATAACAAGAGAAGGTACTAAATATATAGTAAGAGTAGAAGAAAGAATAATAAATAAAGATAATCAAGATACTGCTATATATAATATAACTGCTAGTAAAAATGCTATAATAAAAGTAATTGAAGCTACTAAAGGTGAAAAACAAAAAGAAGTAAATAATTATGTAACTAAAGGAGAAGTAATAATATCTCCCTATATTACTATGCCAAATAACGAAAAAGTATTAAGCTCTGCTAAAGGTAGTGTACTAGGAGAAGTCTGGTATACCATAAATATAGAATATCCATATTCTTATAATGAAATATCATATACAGGAAAGAGTAAAAAAGTATGGACTTTTACTTTCTTAAATAAAAGAATATCACTATTTGACTTTAAAAAATATAAAAGCTTCAATAAAGATACTAAAGTAATATTTAAAGATAACATCTCTTCATTATCTCTAAATAAAGAATATCAATATGAAACAAAAGTAATAAATGATATTCTAACTTATGACGAAGTAAAAGAAAAAGCTATCAACTTAGCTAAAAAGAAACTAAAAGATAAATATAATAGTATAAAAGACATTACCAAAGTAATAACTATAAATGAAGAAGATCTAGGAGAAAAACTCTCTCTAACATTATTTATAACCTGCACAGAAGATATTACTTCTTATAGTAGATTAGATCCTAATCAAAATATTCAAGAATAAGAACTAGAATTTAGTTCTTTTTTAATGTAAATATTATTACAAAAAACGACAAGCTACTTGAAATTTTTTTTTATTTTGATATAATTATATTAAAGATAGGGAGACTATCTAAGAAAGAGAGGAGAATAAAATTGAAAAAGAAATTATTATTTCTTATGGCAGCTATAGCACTATTTGTTCCAAGTGTTAAAGCCGCTGAACTAACAGCAAGTACTGATGCTGAATTAATAAATGCATTTAGTACAGCTGCTAGTGGAGACACAATCAAACTAACTGCCAACATTGAAAACCATAAAGGTAATAGTAGTTCACTTATGGTAACAGGTGGTAAATCACTAACATTAGACTTAAATGGTCATAATCTTAGTACTGATCCAACTATGTTACCAGATAGTAAAGGAAACCTTACTATACCAGAAAACAAATCAATCATAATTGATAATGGATCATTAAATATTACTGGTACAGGTACTATTACTCATAAAGGACACGTTGCTGTAAACGTTTGGGCTAGTACTACTTCTACTACTGAACCATATTCTACATTAACAGTAGGTAAGAATGTAACTCTAAACGGAAATACAGGTATTTCAGTATTCTACGGAACAACAACACAAAGTTACGGTGGAGTAGTAAACTTCCAAGGAACAATCAATGCAACAGAAAACGGTATAACAGTAAATGGTTATATCAAAGAAACATCTAATCGTCCAGTTATTAATGTAAAAGCAGGAGCCACTGTTAACGCTGCAGGAAAAAATGCTGTAGCATTATATGGAGCAGGAAACGCTGTATGGAACATCGAAGAAGGTACTAAAATAACTGGTGAAGGATCTGCTATCGGAGCAAAATCTGGTACATACAACATTAAAGGTGGAGAATTTACTGCTACTGGAGCATATGTACCAAGACCAGAAAACTATGGAAATGGAATAAATCCAAGTGGCTCTACTATTCAAATTGAAACAAATCCACAGTCATACTATGGAAATGTAGAAATGTATATCGAAGATGGAATATTCACAAGTAAAAATGGTAACTCTATCCTAGAATACGGTAGTGATGAAGAGACTGCTGTTGGTGTAATTGAAATTACTGGTGGAGATTTCTCTAATCCAGAAGGAATAGCACCAATATCTATATCAGACCCATTAAAAGAACTTCAAGAAAGTGAACAAAGAGTTAGACCAATATCAATAGTAACAGCTTCATTCACAAATGAAATAGATAATAAATATCTAGCAGAAGGCACTGTATCAATCAAATTAGCCGCTATACTAAGCGATACAAAAGAGTCAACAATATATAACACAATAGTAGTTCCAAAAGGAACAACATTTGATGAAGATGTTATTGCTGACCTAAATAAACTAATTGGTGAAGAAGAAGATGGTTATAAACTAGAAGGTTACTATCTAGATAAAGAACTAAAAACAAAAGCCGATTTTACTAAAGCTTTCCAAGAAAACACTACTTTATATATGAACTTCGTAAAAGTAGAAGCAAAAGGTAATAATACAGAAACTAAAAACCCTCAAACTTCAGACATCAACTTAGTATTAATTCTTAGTGCTATAGCTCTTGCTAGTGCTGGAGCAGCTTTAAGTATTAAAAAAAGAACTGTTAAAGTAAGTAAATAATTTATTCATTACCTCTTAAGCCTAAGGTCTTAAGAGGTATTTTATAGCCTTATTCTAAGGCTATAAAATAAAATATTTTTCCAGGATAAACACACAAGTTTAAAAAACTCATGCATTCATCCTACATTTTTAATGAAATTTATTGACTTATTATGATAAATAATGTAGAATGGATTACAAGTTTTGGGAAGTTTGCCCATTAGATGAAAAGTTGTATATTATAAAAAAATAGGGAACATGAGGCAAACTATATGCTTTTTGTTCCTCTTTTTGAAAAAAATTTACACAACATAGGTTTTGTTACTATGTTAATATATAAAAAATAGTGCGTGAAAGGAGGGTTTTTAAATGAAAAAAGTGCAATTAAAAAATGATATTGTAAAAAATTTAAAAACAAAACTTTCAGACCAAAAAATTAAAATTTCCTTTGGAAATAAAATTGGATTGGGTTACGACGGTTGTGGAACCCACACACATAAATAATTTAATATAATAAAAAAATTAAATAATTAAATTTATCCTATGTTGTGTATTTATTAATGGAGGAATAAAATGATAAAAGTTGTTGCATTTGATTTGGTTGGCGTTCTTGTTAATGAAAAAGATATAGAACTATCAGAAATAGAAGAAAAGTTAGAAAGAATGTTTGGACCAAACTTGAATGATGCGGATTATTTAATTGAAGCAAGAAAAATTATTGAAAAAGATTCAATAATTATGAATATTACAGAAACATTAATTGACAAATTATATAAAGTAAAAGATAGAGAAATATTTAAAAAAGTAAAAGAAAAAAATGAAAATGTAAAGGTTATTATTGCAACTAATCATTTATCATTTGTAAGAAATTTTATCGGTGAGTCTTTTAATATTGATTACTTGGATGATTTAATTATATCTGCTGAGATACATAAAATAAAACCTAATTCAGATTTTTATGAATATATATTAAACAAATACAACATTGATTCAAAAGAACTATTATTCCTTGATGATAACATTGATAATGTCAATGGAGCAAAACAATTAGGAATAAATACAATAAAAGTAGAAAAAAATACAAATCTAATTGAAAAAATAAGCAATTTTATTTAGTAGATTTTATGAGTAAATTATATGTTATAGGAGTGGGCAATGGAAATTATTATGATTTAACGTTGCGAACAATTAACATATTGAATGATGTTGATTTAATATATTGTGATGAAAAAATATTTGGTAGTTTTAACAAACAATTCAATAAAGAAAAAATAATTGGTAATAAATATAACGAAACATCAGCAAGGTGTAATAATGCTATAAAAAGTGCATTATGTGGGAAAAACGTTGCAATTTTGGGAAGCGGTGATACTGGTATATATGGAATAGCTAGTATTATTCTTGAAAGAACTTTTGAATATATGGATAAAATTGATGTTGAAATAGTTCCGGGAATTACTTATGCTATTTCCGGGGCTACTTTATTAGGTTCACCTTTAACACAGGATTTTGTCGTAGTAACATTGAGTGATAATTTGGCAGATAAAGAAAAACTAGTTAATAAACTAGAAGCATTAGCGGTGTCGGATTTAAATATAGTATTTTATAGTATTTGTAATCCAACAATTCAAAATTTAGTTATTGCTAGAAATATTTTACTTAAATATCGTTCACCAAAAACAATAATTGGAATAACAACTGCTATAAATTGTCCTAATCAAGAAGTGATTTTATCGACATTAGAAGAATTACCTTTTGAAAAAGTAAATAGTTATTCTACATTGTTTATTGGTAACGAGAAAACAAAGGTTTTAAATAGAAAATTAATGGTAACTCCATTATTATAAAAAAACAATAATTAAGAAAATATAACAATAACTTCTATGTAATATATATGGATGATATATTATTTTATAGACTTAGAATAAGGCTATAAAATACCTCTTGAGACATAAGACTCAAGAGGATATAAAAAAATTATTAATAAAATATAAATACTCTCATTAGAGAGTTTTTCTTTTTATCACTTGTCAATATATAAAAAAATTAGTATAATTATATTAAGGTGATAATAAAAATGAATAACGAAGATAATAACACTTATACTCCAAGACACGCCTCTAGTAGTAATAATCCACCTCTTGATATAACAAATAATAATATCAATGATAATATTTCCTCTCTTGATATTGAAGATAATACTATTTATACCAATAGTAGTAATAACACTGAAGAACTATTATTTACTACAAGTGATCTAAGAAAAATAAAAGAAACTAGAGTAACATCTAGTATTGAACCACCATCTAATGATAATTTAGGACATAAAAAGCATAATAGAAAAAGAAAGAAGAATAAATTACTTTGGACAATTCTTTTAATATTCTTTATAATAGTAATTATCTTTTCTCTTTTAAAAATATTCTTATGGGGTAAGGACAATAAAAATACTTCTAATATAGTAGACAGTCTAAACAATAACACTGAAGTAAAAGAAAAGAAAGACGACGAAAACACAGAATTAGTAAATGAAGATAAAGATAAATCAAGTGATTATTGGTATTACATAACATTCCCTTTAATAGATGTTGATATAACTAAATTAAAAACTAAGAATAGTGATACTGTCGGCTGGATCAATGTTAATAATACTAATATTAACTATCCATTCGTTCACTACAAAGATAATGATTATTACTTAGATCATTCTTATGACAAAAAATATAATGAAGCTGGTTGGGTATTTATGGACTATCGTAATAACAGTGTAATGTCAGATAAAAATACAATTCTATACGCCCATAGTAGACTAGATAAAACAATGTTTGGTTCTCTTAGTAAAACATTAAAGTCTTCTTGGTTTACTAATAAAGATAATCATATAATAAGACTATCTACTGAAACAGAAAACACTCTTTGGCAGATATTCTCTGTCTATAAAATAAAAGAAGAAAGTTATTATATAACAACTAATTTTAGTAGCGATGAAGAGTATAATAAGTTTCTAAATACTTTAAGTAGTCGAAGTATCTATAACTTTAATACTAAGTTAGATACTTCTGACAAGATACTAACTTTAAGTACTTGCTATTCTGATACTGAAAGAACTGTAGTTCACGCTAAACTAATTAAAAGAAGTAGTAAATAATCTTAATTTAAAGGATTAATGTATGAAGTTAATGCATTAGATGAAGGAGCTGATAATATGAAGAAAAAGATAATATTAACGGGTGACAGGCCAACAGGAAGACTACATTTAGGACACTATGTAGGTTCTTTAAAAAGAAGAGTTGAATTGCAAAATTCTGGTGAATTTGATGAGATATTTATAGAAATTGCAGATTCGCAAGCCATAACCGATAATGCATATAATTTAGAAAAGGTAAGACAAAATATTATCGAGGTGGCATTAGATTACCTTGCTTGTGGTATTGATCCAAATAAATCTACGATTTTTGTTCAATCACAAATTTCTGAGTTATGTGAGTTAACATTCTACTATTTAAATTTAGTGACATTATCAAGATTACAAAGAAATCCAACAATTAAAGAAGAAATCAAAATGAGAGGGTTCAGTACAAGCATACCAACTGGCTTTCTTACTTATCCAATAAGTCAAGCCGCTGATATAACGGCATTTGATGCCAACATTGTACCAGTTGGAGAAGATCAATTACCTATGATTGAGCAAACTAGAGAAATTGTCAGAAGTTTTAATAATTTATATGGCAAAACCTTAGTTGAACCGAAAGAATTGTTGCCCGAGAATAATACTTGTTCCAGATTGCCTGGAATTGATGGTAAGGCAAAAATGAGTAAATCATTAGGGAACTGCATTTATTTATCTGATGAACCTGATGTAATCAAAAAAAAGGTTATGAATATGTTTACTGATCCAAATCATTTAAGAGTTGAAGATCCAGGAAATACAAAAAATAACCCAGTATTTATATATTTAGAGGCATTTTGTAAAGATGAACATTTCGAAAAATACTTGCCAGAATATAAGAATTTAAATGAATTAAAAAAACATTATGAAAAAGGCGGTTTAGGTGATGTTAAAATTAAAAAATTTCTAAATAATATTTTGCAAGAAGAACTTGAACCGATTAGAAAAAGAAGAAAAGAATTTGAAAAATATATTCCAGATGTATATAAAATTTTAAAAAATGGTAGTGAAAAAGCAAGAGCAAAAGCCTCTCAAAAAATGATAGAAGTTAAAAATGCTATGGGCATAAACTATTTTGAAGATTTGAGTTTAATTGAACAACAAACAGAAAAGTATAGTTATTCATCATTTGAATAGCCATTAAAAAAGAAAAAATGTTAATATTTAATTTGATAGGAAAACTGCTGAATAGCATTTCACTGCTAAAGAGACATATTAAAATTATAAAGTAGTACTAAGTTATTAACTTAATAATAGGTTAATAACTTTTTTATTATTCCATAATTAGTTCTATTTTGGTAATAACATACTCATTTAAGTGAATATTTGGTAATAAATTAATAATTTAAAAGAAATTTACAAAAGAGCGGGGAATTTCAAAAAGAAAAGTTGTATATAAATGCGAAGGGAGGAAAAAGATGAAAAAAATCATTGCATTTATAATCACTAGTTTATCATTATTACCAAACGTATTAGCAGAAGAAATTATCTGGAGTGATAAAAAACTAGAAGATTATAAAGTAGTCGAAGAAGAAAAAAGATATAAGTTCTATAAAGAAGAAAAAGAAGGGGAATATATAAAGAAAGGAGAGGAAGATAAACGATATACCAACATAGACGAAAATAATACCAAGATAAGTGATAAAGTAGAATATACAGACACCTGCAGTAATGATAGTAGTGTACTAGAAGAATACCAAGAAGTATATCCATATTTAGTAATACCAAAAGCCAAGTCACTATCATTTCAAATATCAAATAAAGATCTTAATATAGCTAAATTAGATATATATGATAAAGAAGAAAAAATAAGTTATGAAATAGATAAATGTAGTAACTGTAGTGGTTTAAATATTAAAGCTAATAGCTATATAAAGTTTATCTTTGATGAAGAACACTTAGTCGGAGATTTAAAAATAGTATTAACTACTGTGGATAATGCTGAAGTAAGTTTCTATATTTACTTCAATGATAAAAATGATTATCTAATTAAAAATGGTAGTATAAACACTAAGAATAAAGAATACAAAGTAAAAGATTATAATTATTCAATAAGTAACTTTAAAGACATAAATTATTCACTAGAAAAGCCTGAGTTAAGTCATAGTATTTACCCCTTAGATAAGACTAAAAAGTGCATTAGAAGAGATATAATGACTTATAGATACAATATAGTAAAGAATTATTATAGTGAAGAATATTATGCTTATATAGATGATACATCCTATATAAAGGATGAAGAAGACTATAAAATATATTATAAATATATTATAGAAGATCCCAAAGATCTAGAAGAAATAAAATCACAAATAGAAAACACTGATACTAAACTATTAAATAATAAAATAGAAGAACATAATATAACACCTGTAGATACTGGTTATAAGAAAAATATAAACTCTAAAGATACTATAAAAATAATAATTGTAATTATATCATTTATCACATTAGCAGTTCTTCCATTACTAATAAAAACAATATATAAAAGAAAATTTAGTCAAAAAATGTCGATGTAATAAAATATCTAACTTTGTCGAATAAGTATATTTTAATTACAAAATATGCTAAATTAATAATGAGGTGACTGAAGTGTTAAAAACAAGTATGGAGTTTAGCAAAGGAATATTATTTATAAGGTTGAAGGGTGACCTAAATAAAGATACAATAAAAGGAATAATAGAAAAGGATTTTAGGTACATCGTTCTAAATATAGATAATATGTATTCAATAGATAGCTACAGTATCAAATATCTAAATAAAATATATCAAGAATATAATAATTATGGCAAAATGATAATATGCGATAAGTTTAATATTTCAAGAAAACTACTAAAAGATATACCAAAAATAGATAATGAAAGAGAGGCTTTTAAATTATTTGAAAGGATGATCTAATATCAAAAACAAATATGAAGAAGTAATTAATTCTTGTCAAGGGTTAATATATATGATAATAAATAAATACTTTAAAGGTTACGAAGTAGAAGACTTATATCAAGTAGGAGTTCTTGGAGTTATAAAAGCCTATAATAATTATAAGCAAGACAAAAATGCTAAGTTTTCTACATATGCTTATAAATACATATATGGAGAAATCTATGCTTTTATTAACAATACCAAGACTTTAAAAGTAGCTAAAGATAATTATTCATTGTATAAAAAAATAAATGAAGCAAAACAAGTATTAAGTCAAAGACTAATGAAAGAGCCAAGTATTAAAGAATTATCAGCTTTTCTTGAAATAGATCCTAATATAATTACTACAGTATATGCTTCGATGGTTCCAACAGTAAGTTTAGAAAGTACAATATATAATAATGGTAAAGATATAACTTTATTTGATACAGTAAAAGATAATAAAGATTATTATAATATAGATTACCTATTACTACAAGAAGAACTAAATAAGCTGCCAGAGGAAGATAAAAAACTAATTTATCTAAGATACTATGAAGATAAAACACAAAGTGAAGTTGCAGATATTTTAGGTGTTAATCAAGTAAAAGTATCAAGAAATGAAAAGAAAATCTTAGTAAAAATCAAAAAAGAATATGAAAATGTGGCGTAAGTAAGCAAAAAAGATAAAAATGTAACCAAATAGTTTACATAAAAATTTCCAAATTTGTGAGAAAATAACATTAAGGTGATGGTGTGAAAAAAGTAAAAGAAAAACGTTGTGACGTTTATGAATTAGTAGCTAAAAATATAAAGTATTATAGAAAAAGCAAACATATGACCCAAGCAGAACTTGCGGAAAAGACAGAATATTCTCACGAATTCATCAGAAGAATAGAAGCTCCTAATACTAAGAAGAACTTTTCTATTGATGCTGTCAGTAATATTGCGGATGCTTTAGATATTGATATTGAGTTATTATTTGAAAAAAACAAAATTTAAAAAGAGAAAAATAGTCATTTGGCTATTTTTTTCTTGATATTTTGTTTGATTTTTCTCTGTAATATAGTATAATAAATATGGTGATGTAAATGGAGTATAAATCAGAAAAAGAACTATATCAAGGTTTAAGAGGAGCTTTTAATGTAAAGCTAAGAATGATAAAAGATAATTATGACTATATAAAAAGTATAGATATATATAATTATCTAAAAATAACCAAATGGTGTAAAGCAACTAATCTATCAATATCAGAAATGGTAAACGATATAATAAGTATTGATATTCAAAAAGTAGATGAATATATAAAAGAAAAAATAAAGAAAGAGAGTAGGGAGATATAATGAAATACATTTTAATAGCACTAGGAGTAGTCCTACTCCTTAGTGTAATACTAATTATCAAAATAAAGAATAAAAAGAGTAAAGTAATAATAGGAACATTAATGACCTTAATAGTATTATTTCTATCAGCCTATTTATGTATACCAGTATTTAAAGGAATAAACTATGGCTTAGATCTTCAAGGAGGATTTGAAGTACTATATGAAATAGAACCATTAGACGATAAAAAACTAGATGCTGATATGGTTAATAATACATATAAAGCTATATTAAAAAGAGTAGATATACTAGGAGTAAATGAGCCAGAAATAAATATAGAAGATGAAAATAAAATAAGAATAGCTCTAGCAGGAATAAAAAATGAAGACGAAGCAAGAGAAGTAATATCTTCAACCGCAGTACTTTCATTTAGAGACTATAATGATAATCTACTAATGAATGCTGATGTCTTAGGAGGAGCTGCTAAAGTAGTCACAGATAAATATGGTAAACCAGCAGTAAGTCTTTCCATTAAAGATAAAGATAAGTTTTACGAAGTAACTAAATCAGTAAAAGATTTAGATAACAATGTTATTGTAATATGGTTAGATTATGATGAAAATACAGATTCCTTCTTTAAAGAAAAAGCTTCTTGTGGTTCACTATCTACTTCTAAATGTTTATCTGCTGCTAGAGTAGAAGAGGCATTTAGTTCTGATGTAATAATCCAAGGATCATTCACTAAAGAAGAAGCAGAGTCTCTAGTAGAACTAATAAACTCTGGAGCATTACCAACAAAACTAACAGAATTATCATCAAGAACAGTCGAGGCAACATATGGAGAGACTGCTCTAAATAAAACACTATTCGCAGGAATAATAGGAATAGCTTTAGTACTAGTAATAATGATTTTAATATACCATTTTAGTGGTTTAATTGCAGGTACTGCTCTAACACTATATACTACATTATCATTCCTAGTATTTTATCTAATCGAAGGCACTCTTACATTACCAGGTATCGCAGCAATGCTTCTAGGTATAGGTATGGCTGTAGATGCTTCTGTAATAAGCTTTGAAAGAATAAAAGACCAATTAAAAATAGGTAAACCACTAAAAGAAGCTGTAGAATTAGGTAATAAAGAATCACTATCAAGTATACTAGATGCCAATATAACTACCATAATAGTAGCCATAATACTATTTATATTAGGACAATCAAGTGTAAAAGGTTTTGCAACAATGCTAATAATAAACATAATATTAACTATAATAGTCTTAGTATTCCTATCAAAATCAGTAGTAAGATTATTTGCTAATTCAGGAGCTTTTGATGATAAACCAAATCTATTCATAGGTTTATCCAAAAAGAAAATAATACCAAGCGAAGAAGTAAGAATACCATTTAAGAAAATAGATTTTGTTAAATCAAGAAAAATAATACTACCAATCATACTATTAATAATAGTAGGAGGGCTTACTTATTCATTAGTAACACACTTTAACTTTGCAGTAGACTTTACTGGTGGAACAAGTATCACTGTAAATACTACCGAAGACATAAAACTAGATAATTATACAATTGAAAAAATAGACAAAACAAAAGATTCTACTACTATCGTAGTAGCAGAAAAATTAACTAAAGAAGAAATAAAAGAACTATCAACTAATTTAGAAGAAGAATATAATACTTCTACTAATATATTTGTAGTATCAGACTTCGTAAAGAAAGAACTAATTAAAAATGCCATACTAGCAGTTATAATATCACTAATAGGTATTATAATCTATGTAAGTTTTAGATTTAGATTTAATTATGCTATAAGTGGAATAATAGCTCTAATGCACGATGTACTAATAACTATAATCTTCTTTGGAGTATTCCATTTACAGATAGATTCAGTCTTTATCGCTGCTATACTAACTATCATAGGATACTCTATAAACGACACTATAGTAACATTTGATATGGTAAGAAGAAACTACAACAGTAGAAAGAAAGTAACTAAAGAAGATCTACCAGAATTAGTAAACGATTCTGTAAGACTAACATTCTTTAGAACCATTATGACAACAGCCACCACAATAGTGCCAATAATATGCTTAATAATATTCGGATCAAGTGAAATACTAAACTTCAACATAGCCCTATTAGTAGGATTTATCGCAGGAGTATTCTCATCAATCTATGTATCAAATAACTTGTGGTTAATGTTAGAAACAAGAAGACTAACAAAGCCAAAAAAAGAAAAGAAAACAAATAAAAAAGATGACATTGAAGAAATGCGAATAAAAGGAATAAACTGTTAATCACCAGGAGGTGAAACTATGAGTAAAAAAACAATCAATTTAACTATTGATGACTTAATAAATAAATTTAAAGAATATAATGACAACAAAGAAGATGAAGAATTAATAAGAAGAGCCTATGATTATGCTGAGAAGAAACACTTTGGACAAAAGCGTATCTCAGGAGATGATTATATTCTTCACCCATTAAATGTTGCCCTTATATTAACAGAAATATCTGCGGATGCCCCTTGTATGGCTGCCGCTCTAATGCACGATACAATTGAGGACTCTGACGCCACTAAAGAAGAAATAGAAGAACTATTTGGTAGTGAAATAGCTCTTCTAGTAGATGGCGTAACTAAAATAAACAAGATAAACTTTTCTACCGACACAGAAGCTTCAGCAGCTTATCAAAGAAAGATTCTAGTAGGTCTATCTGAAGACGTAAGAGTAATAATAATTAAATTAGCAGATCGCCTTCATAATATGCGTACTCTTCACGTCCTATCGGAAGAAAAACAAAAAAGAAAAGCCAAAGAAACTTTAGAAATATTAACGCCAGTAGCCCATAGATTAGGTATATATAAAATAAAGAGTGAACTAGAAGACTTATCACTAAGATACTTAAAACCAGAAGCCTATTTTGATATAGTAGAAAGATTAAATCAAAAGAAGACCGAAAGAGATGAAGCAGTCGGAAAGATGTTAAATGAAGTATCTAATCTACTTCACGAACACAATATCAATCACGAAATAAAAGGAAGAAGCAAGAGTATCTATAGTATCTATAATAAAATGTGTAAAGGAAAGAAATTTGACGACATTTATGATATACTAGCTCTTAGAGTATTTGTAGATACAGAACAAGATTGTTACTTAGCACTAGGTTTAATCCACTCCAAATATAAACCAGTACCAAAAAGATTTAAAGATTATATAGCAATGCCAAAAACAAACCTATATCAATCATTACATACAACAGTCTTTGGTATCGATGGTGAATTATTTGAAATTCAAATAAGAACTTATGAAATGAATAAAATAGCAGAATATGGTATAGCATCTCATTGGTCTTATAAATCAGGTATCAATGGAGCTAAAGCCGCTAAAGACAAGATGGAGCAGAAACTCCAAATATTTAGAAATATTATTGAATTAAACGAAGACTCTGTAACTCCTGAAGAATTTATTTCTTCAGTAAAAAAAGATATTCTATCTAACGATACCATCTATGTATATACCCCAAAAGGAGATGTCGTAGAACTACCAAAAGAATCTACTCCTGTTGATTTTGCTTATAAAGTTCATAGTGAAGTAGGAGATAGAATAGTAGGAGCCTTAGTAAATGATAATATAGTACCATTAGACTATAAGCTTTCTACCGGAGATATTATTAAAGTAAACACTAATAATGCTTCAAAGCCAAGTAAAGATTGGTTAAACTTCGTTGTAACAAATGGTGCTAAAAATAAAATAAGAGCCTATTATAGCAAATTAGAAAAAGATGAAAATATTGAAAAAGGAAGAGAATTACTAGAAAAAGAATTACGAAAAGAAGATATATCAATAAATAATTTTCTTTCTAATAAAAACATCGATATCATACTAGGAGAACTAAAATTAAAAGATATAGATGATCTATATGTAGCCATAAATATTGGTAAATATACACCATCTAGTATCATAAAAATAATAAACAAAAAAGAAGAACCTACTAAAGACATAACTACTAAAATAAATGAAACAACCTACTATAAAGAAGAAGCTCTAAAGAATGATGTCCTAGTAGAGGGTATGAAAGAAATAAAAGCTAGTTTAAGTGGCTGCTGTAAGCCATTACCTGGAGACAATATCATAGGATATATAACAAGAGGATCAGGAATAACAGTCCATAGAACTAGCTGTAGGCATATACTAGATACTGAAGAAAGATTAATAAATGTTAAATGGAATGAAAATATAACAAAAAAATATCCATCTGACATAATAATATATACTAATGCGTATGATAATCTATTAGATATCATAACTAAAGCTTCTACTAACAACATAACCATAGACAGCATATCAACTATTAATAAAAGTGAATACAAAGTATATAGCATAACAGTACTAGTAGAAAACAAAGAAAAACTAGAAAAATATCTAAACGACTTATTAAATTTAAAATTTGTTCAAAAAGTAGAAAGGCTGATTAACTAATGAAAGTATTAATACAAAGAGTACTATCTTCTAGTGTAACAGTAGAAGATAAAATAGTAGGAAAGATCGATAAAGGTCTATTAATATTTGTCGGTTTTACTGAAGGAGATAGTGAAAAAGAAATAAATTATATGGTTGACAAAATAATAAATCTTCGTATCTTTGACGATGAAAATGGTGTTATGAATAAATCTCTTTTAGATGTCAAAGGAAGTATATTATCAATAAGTCAATTTACACTATATGCTGATGCCTCAAAAGGAAGAAGGCCATCTTACATTAAAGCTCTAGGAGGAGATTCCGCTAGTGTACTATATAATAAATTCAATCAAAAACTAAAAGATACAAATATTCCCATCGAAGAAGGTATCTTTGGAGCAGATATGAAAGTAAACTTAATAAATGATGGACCAATTACTATAATGTTAGAAAAGTAAGGAAGTAAAAAAGTATGAAGAATAAGAAGAGTAAAAAGAAATTAGCCCTAAGTCTATTATTAATACTGCCAATTATCTTTTATGACTATTATAAAGAAGATATAAATAAATACTTAATAAAAGATACTTTTGCAGAAACAAATACTATTACTGATATTCCCTCTTATAGCGGTTCTCCCTATGTAGTAATAAACAATAATGAACCAAATTTTACTAAAGAGGAGATGACAACTAAAGCATATGAAGAATATGGTGATTTAGACCATCTAGGAAGATGCACCACTGTTTCTGCTAATATATCAAAAGAATTAATGCCAACAGAAAAAAGAGGATCAATAGGTTCTATTAAACCAACAGGTTGGCATACCATAAAATATGATAATGTCGATGGTAAATATCTCTATAATCGTTGCCATCTAATAGGTTACCAATTAACTGGAGAAAACGCTAATGAAAAGAACTTAATTACCTGTACAAGATATATGAATACCGTAGGAATGTTAGAATTTGAAAATAAAGTAGCAGACTACATCAAAGAAACCAATAATCACGTCTTATATAGAGTAACACCAATATTCAAAGATGATAACCTTTTAGCAGACGGAGTTCAAATAGAGGCTCTTTCAGTAGAGGACCAAGGTGAAGGAATAAAGTTCAATGTCTTTGTCTATAACGTTCAAGAAGGTATAACCATAGACTATAAAACAGGAGATAGTTCTAAAACAAATTAAAAATAATAATTGACAATTAACAATAATAATTATATAATAAATATAGATTTTCTATTATTATTAGTGACAAATAATAGCAAAAAATAGAAACGGATAGTTCCGATATAAACTATAAAGAGCACATTAGTGAAGTAGGGTGGCACCGCGGATACATTTCGTCCCTATATAATAATTAATGCGCTCTTTTTCTATAAGAAAGGAAGATAAAAATGAAAAACAAATACAGAACAATCTATTGTGGAAAAGTATCCACTAAAGAGATAGGCACTGAAGTAAGAGTAGCAGGCTGGTTAGAGCAAAAAAGAAATCTAGGAAGCCTCGTATTTATGACATTAAGAGATGAAACAGGTCTAATCCAGTTAATAAGTGAAGAGATGGAACAATTTAAAGACATCACAAGAGAAAGTACTCTTACCGTAACAGGAACAGTAAGACATCGTGCTGAAGGAATGACTAATCCAAATATGAAAACAGGAGAAGTAGAAATACTAGTAACTTCCTTTGAAGTTCTAGGAGAAGCCAAAAACGTCCTACCATTCGAAATAAATAGAAGTACTGAAGCCTTCGAAGATACTAGACTAAAATATAGATATCTAGACTTAAGAAATCCTAAAATACATGATAGAATACTATTTAGAACCGAAGTATTAGATTACATGCGAAAAATAATGAAAGAAATGAAGTTTACTGAAATACAAACTCCAATAATAACAGCCTCTTCACCAGAAGGAGCAAGAGACTTTATAGTGCCATCAAGAAAATATAAAGGTAAATTCTATGCACTACCACAAGCACCACAAATATTCAAACAATTACTAATGTGCTCTGGTTTTGATAGATATTTCCAAATAGCTCCTTGTTTTAGAGATGAAGATCCAAGAAGTGATAGACTATATGGTGAATTCTATCAATTAGACCTAGAAATGTCTTTTGCTACAGATGAAGATGTTTATGAAGTAGGAGAAAAAATCTTTTATGATATTTTTACTCACTTTGGTAACAAAAAAGTAAGTAATATACCTTTTAGAAGAATCCCTTATAGAGAGGCAATGTTAACTTATGGAACAGATAAACCTGACTTAAGAAACCCATTAATTATCAAAGATTTAACTGAAGCATTATCAAAAAGTAGTTTTGAACCATTTAAAACTTCACAAATAAGAGGAATAACAGTAGAAAAAATAGACAAATCAAATTCTTGGTATAAAAAAATGGAAGAATATATGAAGAGTGTAGGAGCTCCTGCTCTTGCATATATTAAAGTAGGAGAGGATCTATCATTCAAGTCATCAATAGATAAATTTTTAGATGACAACATAAGAAAAGAACTAATAGAAGTAGCTAACTTAAAACCAAATAGTGCTCTATTTATATTAGCAGACACTAAAAGCAAGATAAATAAACTAGCAGGTCTTCTTAGAACAAAACTAGGAGAAGAATTAGAATTAATAGATAAAGAAAAATTTGAATTCTGTATCATTAACGATTTCCCAATGTATGAATACAATGAAGAAGAAAACACTTGGGACTTCGGACATAATCCATTTAGTATGCCTCAAGGGGGATTAGAAGCTCTAACTGAAGAAAATATTGATAAAGTACTAGCATATCAATTCGACTTTGTATGTAATGGCTACGAAATGGCTTCAGGAGCAGTAAGAAATCACGATATTAGAATAATGAAGAAGGCCTTTGAATTAGCGGGATATACTGAAGAAGATGTTGAGAACAAATTCAAAAGCCTATATACAGCTTTTCAATATGGTGCGCCTCCTCACGCTGGTATGGCTCCTGGTATTGATAGAATATTAATGCTATTAAAAGATGAAGAAAACATAAGAGAAATGGTTGCCTTCCCATTAGGAGCAAATGGTGCAGATGCTATGATGGGTTGTCCTAATGAAATATTTGAAAAACAACTAAGAGAAACACATATTAAAATAAGAGACTAATTAACTATAAGGGGGATATATAATGAGAAAAGCACAAGAACTAGCGGTTATTTTTAAAGTAACACATCCATCATATGGAATTGGAAAACAAACAATAGAGTTTATACCAATCAAAGTAATCGAAGGAGTGTTTGATTACGAAAACGAAGTTTTTACAGACAAAGATAACACTATATACCATCATTTAATTGATGATCCAGAGACTTACGGTTTTGCTAATCGTATAAGTATTGAAAACATTCGTAAGCAATACCCTCATATACCACTACCAGTAGTAAAAGCATTACTTCTAAAGAATAGTCGTGGTTACTATTATCAATTAGCACAAATAGTAGATGATAAAGTGCCAGTTATAATTATCACAAGTAAGCAAAATCCTAGCAAAAAAACACCATTATTTGATTCCACACTCTTACCATACTATTTAGAGTATTGTCCTGATATATTAAAAAACTATTTAAAAGCTGAAGAAAACGAACAAAAAGAAGAAAAAGCAATTATTCAAGAAGCTATTAATGAACAAACTAAATTAAAAGAAATAGAGGCTTCTACTAGTGAGAATACTCAATCTATAGATATAAATGCTCTATATAAAGAATTAACTTCTAATGTTATAAATCAAGATGAACCAATAAGAAAAATACTCGTAGGTATATGGAAACAGTATAACGATTTCTCTGACAATAAGTCAAGGAACATCTTAATAAATGGCAGTACAGGAGTAGGTAAGACTGAAATATTTAGGATAATTGCCGAACAAATAGGAATACCAACTGTAATAGCATCTGCTCCGCAATATTCTGCTACCGGTTATATAGGAAGAAATGTTGAAGATATGTTAACAGCACTATTAGAGAAAGCTAATGGTAACTTAGATAAAGCTGAAAGAGGCATTCTAATAATAGATGAAATAGATAAAATATCCCAGACAAAAGACACTTCCTCAGTAAATCAAAGAGATGTTCAAGAAAACCTTCTAAAGATGATTGAAGACGGTTCTTACTTAGTTACCTATAATGGTAGTCAAACTACTTTTGAAACAGGAAGACTAATGGTAATAGCAATGGGTAGTTGGTCTAGAATAGAACTAGAAGAAGAAAAAGTTGTAGGATTTGAACAAAAATCCAAAAAGAGACAATATAAAGATCTAACTAAAGAAGATTTTATAAAGAATGGTATGATACCTGAATTAGTAGGAAGATTTAATATTATCATTCAAATGAATGAATTAGACTATAATAGTCTTTTAGAGATACTAAACCGTGCTAAAAATAGTGCTTTAAATACTCAAAAAGAATTTTTCAAAAAGAGAGAAATAGATCTTATAGTAGAAGAAGCTGCTAAAAAAGCCATTGCCCTAAAAGCTTCCAATAACAATCTTGGAGCTCGTAGTCTAGATGAAATAATCGAAACGGCACTATCTGAAGCCTCTTTTGAGATAGCCACTAATCCTAGTGCCTATGAAAAGTTAATTATAACTCCAGACACTATCGAAGATAATAAAAAATATACTTTAGTAAGAAGAAAAACGAATTAATTATATTTATCTTTTATTGCCCCGTAAGCCATTTGTCTTCCGGGGTATTTTTGAGCCTTGAGGTCTCAAAAATAAAAATACTTTAAGTAAAATAATTGTCAAATATAATTAAAAATATTGAATATAAATTAAGACTATGATATAATTAAATTGCCTAGAGGATACGACATCTTTAGTATAAAACCGACTAAAGATATAAATAGGGGAGCTAATACAATTTATGTGTTGAATACTTGCTTATGAAGTAAGGATCCTAATTAGATTGTTGTGCTGACCCACCTGTGACTTACGCCGCGGGTTTTATCTTACAGAATCGGTCCATCTGGGTCTTTTTTTTTGCCCTCATTTATGATATACTATTTCTGAGGTGTAACTATGAAAGAAATAAAAACAACAACAATATATAATGAAAATATATTAAAAAAATTTCTCGAAGTCCATTACTTTGAATCAATGAAAACAGTAAGAATAATACTAAATATACTAATTCTAGTAGTAATTATTAACTTCTTTACTAAAGACCAAGTAAAAACTATAGATATAATAACCTTTATCTTTGTAGTATTAGGTATCCTAGAAGTAAATACTGGTATTATACCTAAAGTAAATTATAAAAGATTACTTAAAAAGAAAGACAGCGTATTTAACACCAAGTTAACTTATACCTTCAAAAAAAATAACTTCGAACTAATAAATGATAAAAAAGAATATATAGATTACAATACACTAAAAAAAGTAATTGAAGTAGAAGAATCATATTATCTATATATCAATAATACAAGAGCTTTAATCGTAGATAAAACAAATCTCGAAACAAAAGATATAGAAGTATTAACTAATATATTCAAAGAAAAAGTATCCACCTATAAATATATAAAATAATGTTTGAAAGAACAATAGCCCTAATAGGATTAGATAATCTAAATAAAATTCAAAGTAAAAAAGTTCTTATTATAGGAGTAGGTGGAGTAGGTGGATATGCCATAGAAACTCTAATAAGAAGTGGAATAACTAATATAACCCTAATAGACTATGATACAATAGATTTATCAAATATAAATAGACAAATAATAGCAAAAGAAAACAATGTCGGTAAATTAAAAGTAGAAGCTTGGCAAGAGAGGATACAAGAAATAAACAGTAGAGTAGAAGTAACTTCCCTTCCAATGAAACTAGATGAAAACAATATAGACACTATATTTAATAATGATTATGATTATATAATAGATGCCTGTGATACAGTAATAGTAAAAAAACTATTAATTAAAAAATGTAAAGAAAAGAATATTAAATTAATAACAGTATGTGGTTGTGGTAAAAAACTAAATCCACATCTAGTAGAAGTATGTGATATCAAAGATACCTCTTATGATCCATTAGCTAAAAGCATTAGAAAATATGTTAAAGATGAAAAAATCAGTGGTAAAGTACCAGTAGTATTTTCAAGAGAGAAGCCTAACAACGAAAACAAAGATGTTATAGCTTCGATGGCTCCAGTACCAGCAGTTGCCGGTATCTATGCAGCTAATTACGTAATAAGTAATATTATAAAAGAAACTACACAGCAAGTATATCACGGTAGTCATATATCTGGATTAAAAGAAATTAAAAAAAGTAAAAGTACTCACAACAAAGAATGGGTTTATGCAACTTATTCTAAAGTAATAGCGCTCATTTTCTCAAGTGAAAGACATAGTGACTTATATTATAGCTTATCTGGAAATGGTAGAGATAGTAAAGTAACTTTAGTAGAGAGAAAAGAAGGAATGTTTAAAGATATATTTAATACTAGCGGCTCTATATATACATTAGATGCTAAAAACTTTTTAGAAAATCAAACAGGATGGAATGCTGAAATAGTAAGTAATCATAACGAAAAAGTATTATATGAAGAAAAAATTGATAATGTATATAATGAACTACTAATACAAGCAAAAAAAGGAAATATTAATTTATACTTATATCCCAATAGACCAGCAATGGTACCATTAGATAATAGTGATTTAATTCCAAAATTTGCTAGATATAGTAAAGATAGTAGGGCAGTTGCAGCATTTACCAAAATATATCCAGAATTAAAAGATAAATTATATAAAGAAATAGAAAACAAAAAAGGAATACAGTGAATGTATTCTTTTTTATAATTTACTTAATCTATTAATAATCTCTTTATATATCCTCTCTTGCTTATTATCTTTAGGAGTATAATAAACCACATCTTTTATATTATCAGGCAAATACTGCTGTTTAACATAATCATTCTTATAATTATGTGGATATTTATATTCACTAGATGGATTTCTCAAATGTTTAGGGACATCAAAATTATTACCACTTCTAATATCATTTAAAGCTTTATCTATAGCCATTTCTGCACTATTACTCTTAGGAGATAAAGCAAGCTCTATAACAATTTCCGCTAAAACTATTCTAGCTTCAGGGAACCCAAGTCTTAAAGCACTATTAATCGCCGCATCCACTCTTGGACCCATACTAGGATTAGCAAGTCCAATATCTTCATAAACAATAACAGATAATCTTCTAACAATTATCTCTAAATCCTCAGCATCAATAAGTTTAGCTAAATAATAAAGAGAAGCATTAACATCACTACCTCTAATAGATTTCTGAAAAGCCGATATAACATTATAGTAGCCATCACCATTCTTATCTAAAAAACTATTAGATCTATTACTTATCTTATTTAAATCATCTACAGTAATATTCTTATCTTTCTTTGAATAATAAGCAATTTCTAACGTATTATAAGCATATCTTAGATCACTACCAGATAAAAGAGCCAAATAATTAATTGCTTCTTCAGTAACAGAAATACCCTCTAAATACCCTGAATTAATAGCTCTATTAATACCCTTCTTAATATCATCACTGGTAAGATCCTTAAGTTCAAATAGCTGACATCTACTTCTAATAGCGGGATTAATTGCGTGATAAGGATTAGAAGTAGTCATACCAATCAATATAATAACTCCAGACTCTAAATAAGGAAGTAAAATATCTTGCTTATCTTTATTCAATCTATGAATTTCATCTACAATAAGAATAATATTACCATATAACTTAGCTTCTTCAATAACAATATCAAAATCCTTCTTATTATTAACAACAGCATTTAAACTTCTATATCTAAGACCTAAAGAATTAGCAATAGCAGTCGCAATACTAGTCTTACCAATACCAGGATGGCCATACAAGATCATTGAAAACAATTTTTTACTCTTAACTAAGTTATAAATAATTTTATCTTCACCAACCAAATGTTCTTGACCAATAACTTCCTCTAAAGACTTAGGTCTTAATTTAATAGATAATAATTCCTCCATCTAAATCACCTACAAACTATTAATATTATACCATATACTAAAACAAAAATCTTCCTAATATTGTATTTTATTTCATATTATGATACAATCTAATAGTAGGAGTAGAATTATGAAGAAGTATAAATTAGATAAAGAAACATTAGTATTAATATTACTACTAATGATGTTTATCGGAGGTGTTTTTGGTTATATATATGAAGTAATCTTTTATAAAATAGATACGGGGAAATTTATAAATAGAGGAACTACAATAGGACCTTGGATACCAATATATGCTTTTGGTAGTCTCTTAATATATTTAACTACCTATAAAGTAAAGGATAAATGGCCTTTAGTATTATTAATAAGTGCCATCTCCTGTGGTCTATTAGAGTATATTACAGGTTACTTACTATTTAACATAAGTGGTACTAGATTATGGAACTACAATACTGAAATATTAAACTATGGTAACATCGAAGGTTTTGTCTGTGCTAGATCAGTAATATTCTTCGGACTATCAGGTTGTTTCCTAGTATATGGTATTGTTCCATTATTAAAGAAATTTGCCACAAAAATATCTAAACAAGAACTAAAAATACTTAGTTTATCATTATTTTCATTATTCTTTATAGATTTCCTTTATAGCAGTATCTTATCAAAAATATTTTAATTGAAATAGAAGAAAAAGTCTGCTATAATTAAGTAAAGGTTAGGTAATTATGTTAAAAATAGAAAAACTATCACTAAATAATAAAAACAAAAAAATACTAGATGATTATCAAATATATTTAATAACAATAAAACATATGGATAAGAATACATCAGTATCTTCTTATGTAACAGATATATATAAATATTTAACATATCAAGAAAAAAATAATATAAGTAATCCCCTAAAGATAAAATATAATGATATAATTAAATATTTAAAATATCTAGATGATAATAATCTAGCAAAAACTTCTATAGCTAGAAAAATAGTGGCTATTAAATCATTTCATAATTATCTTAGTGAAACTTATAATATAAATAATGAAAGTAGTAAAATAAAAAGTTTTAAAGAATATAGAAAACTACCCAATATTCTAACAATCGAAGAAGTAGATAATCTATTAGATATTAAATTAGATACTCCATTTGATTATAGAAATAAAGCTATGTTAGAACTTATGTATTCTTCAGGACTTCGAGTAAGTGAATTAGTAAGTCTAAAATTACAAGATATTGATTTAGATAACTCCTATGTTAGATGCTTCGGTAAAGGAAGTAAAGAAAGAATAGTACCAATCGGAGAATATGCAAATAATTACTTAAAAATATATATTCAAGATTATCGAGACAGTATGAAAAAAGGCTACTATACTGAAAATATATTCTTAAATAATCACGGCAAAGAAATGACAAGACAAGGTTTCTTTAAAATAATAAAAAAGATAGCTAATGAAAAAAATATTGATAAAAACATAACACCTCATATGCTTAGACATTCCTTTGCAACACACTTACTAAATAATGGCGCTGATCTTAGAACTATCCAAGAAATGTTAGGACACGCCAATATTACTACTACACAAATATATACAAATGTAAGTACTGAAATATTAAAAGAAAACTATAAATTATATCAAAGAAGGGACTGATAAAAATGAAATTAAATAAATTAATGTTTAGAGAGTATGATATAAGAGGAATATGGCAAGAAGATATAAACGAAGAAGTATCATATCATATAGGAAGAGCATTTGCTACAAAACTACTTAGTAAAAAGAAAGATACTGCTATTGTAGGATATGATAATAGATTATCTTCTTCTATAATTGAAGAAAACTTAGTAAAAGGATTAACTGATGGAGGAGTAAATGTTGTAAGACTAGGATTAGTTACTACACCAATGTACTATTATGCTTGGGATAAATTAAATATTCACTGTGGTATAATGATAACAGCATCACATAATCCAAAAGAATATAATGGCTTTAAAATGAGTTATAACGGCATACACAACTGTTTTGGAAGTGAAGTAAGTGAATTATACTATGTCATATTAAATGGTATATATAGCGAAGGAAAAGGTACAATAACAAATGTAGATATAAAAGAAGACTATATTAAAATGATAAAAGATCATATAAGTCTGGGTAAAAATAAAGTAAAAGTAGTATATGACTGTGGTAATGGTACCACAAGTATTGTCGCAAACGAAATATTTAAAAATACAGATAATATTGAATATATACCAATGTTTAACACCTCTGACGGAACATTTCCAAACCATCACCCAGATCCATCAGTTGAAGACAATCTAACTGCTTTAAAAGCAAAAGTAGTCGAAGAAAAAGCAGACTGTGGTATAGCTTTTGATGGTGATGGTGATAGAGTAGGAGTAGTAGACGAACAAGGTAAATTCATTGACATAGATAAATATATGATAATTATATGGAGAGATATCTATGATAAAGTAGATAATAAAGCTGGCTTCTATGACGTAAAATGCTCTAACGCTCTAAAAGAAGAACTAATAAAACTAGGAGTAAAACCAGTAGAAACAAGAACGGGAAACTCTTATACAAAATTAATATCTGTAGAAAATAACTATCCTTTTGGTGGAGAACTATCAGGACACTTATATTTTAGAGATAGATTTATAGGTACAGATGATGGTATATATGGAGGATTAAGACTAGTAGAAATACTATCACACACTAATAAAAAAACAAGCCAATTACTCGAAGGTATACCAGTATATTATAATAAACAAGAAGGAAAAAATCATGTCGATGACGACAAAAAAGATGTCGTAATGGCTAAAATAGAAGAGTACTGCAAAGAAAAAAATTATAAATACTTAACTATAGATGGTATTAAAGTAATATATGATGATGGTTTTGCTTTAGTAAGAAAATCAAATACCACTCCTAATATAACAACCAGATATGAAGCAAAAACAAAAGAGAGACTAGAAGAAATTAGTAATGAATTTGATGGCTTATTAAATAGAGTAAAAGAAGAAGTATAAAAGAGTAGGGGAGTAAACCCTACTTTTTAATTATTAATATAAGTATTAAAAGAAGAGAATAGGAAAATACCCTATCCTCTTATATACTAATTATAACATATCTTTTGTATCGTCTTGTTTCTTGCAAGAAGTTTTATTATCTTTATGACAATCACAGTTACAGCTGTCGTCACAATCGTGTTCTTGACAATTACAATCAAAAGAATTAGACTTATCTAACTTATTATTAGTTTTGTCTTTTTTATTATCTTTTTTACTCATTTTAATTACCTCCAATTATATTATTTACTAAAATAAATTTTATATACAAAATTAAAATAATATCTTAAGGAAGTATTTGTAAATTTTTTTAAATTTATTTTTTAATTTTATTAATTATACTAACAATTATACCAATTACTCCTACAATAAATAAAAACAAAAATAGGGGATGTTTTAATATTTCAATCGACATATTAGTACTTAGTTCTTTTTAAACTTCTTCTTCTTCCATTTTATAGAAGTTAACATAATATTAATTATAGGAACTATCATTTTATAATAAAAGTAAGTAGTTGTAGTAGTTGTTAAGCTTAAAATCAAACTATTTTTAACTATTTAATTAACTATGTTATTTATTATTAGTATTAGTAATTATTTAACTATAATTACATTAATTAATTAATTAATAAAATTAAAATAGATTTTAAATTTTAATTTAATTAATTTAAAGTCTACTTTATTATATTCATATTAATTCTATAGTACAACAATAACTTTTAATTAATAGATAATCAATTATATTATTGTTTTATTTAACACTTTATCCTCTACTACACTACAAAAAAATTAAAGTAGGGGACTTGTACTAAAATTTTTGAGACATAATCTCTGCTATTTTATTTAATACTTCGCTAGCATTCTTCTCATCAATTTTAGTATAACCAAGTTCGCGAAGTGCCTGTATCTTTGCCGTATTTAATTCTTGTGTACGACTTAATTTTTCTTCTTTTTTAGAAGCAAGCATATCTTCCCATCTATGATGAGACTCTGCAAGTCTTGTTCTAGAAGCTCCACCATTGCTATATAATGTCATTGCTGAATACATAATACTCTCTAAAACATATTGACCATTTTCATCAAACACAAACTCATTAGGACCAGTATAACCAAAGTTCTTTGAAAAATAACCTAATATATATTTCAATTCTTTAGTGGTAGATAAGTTTTGTATAAATTGATATAAGTAACGAACAGTAGCTAAAGTATCACTACTCCTACCCTTCCCTTCTGTAAACATACTCTTAAGTACCAAAACAATATCATTAATTAAAGCAGCTTCTTCTTTACCTAAACCATTTAATTCAATAATTTCTTCCTTTTTAGGAGTACTCTTCTTTGAATCAAAAATTTTACTTCCAACCTTCTGAAGATATTCATTAGTAAGTTGAACTTTTATTATCTCTTCTTCAGAATTAACATCTAATAATTCAAATAATAATTGACACTTTTCATTAGGAAGTTTTGACAGGTCATTACCATCCAAATAATTGTAAACCATCTGTCTAGATACTCCAAGATATTTAGCTAAGTTTACTTTAGAAATATTTGCTTTTTTTAAAATTAGATTTATTTTTTCGACAACACTCATTATGCTAATCCTCCTATCTATATTGTAACATTATTAGCAAAATTATGTCAAGTAAATTAACTAATTTATACAAAAACCAAAAGAAAAAATGGTTAACTTTATTTAACCACTTCTTTAATAATTCCGCCACCTAAACAGATACCATCTTCATTGTAAAGTACACAAAATTGTCCTGGTGTTACTGCTTTAGACTTGACATAGTTTAACTTAAGTTCTTGATTATCTAGATACTCAACTTCTGTGTTAATATCGGGCTGACGATATCTAAATTTACACTTGCATTTACTAGGTCTATCATCAGTTAAATAATTAAAGTCTTCTATAATAGCACTACTAGAATATAAGTATTTATTTTCATCACCAATAGCAATATAAAGAATATTCTTATCTAAATCTTTTTTTACAACAAACATTCTTTCTTTAGTACCACCAACATTTAAACCTCTTCTTTGCCCAATAGTATAATACATAAGACCAATATGTTTACCAAGTACTTCGCCAGTATCAATATTAACAATATCACCTGGTATATTAGGTAAATAATTTTCTAAGAATTGTGTAAAATTTCTTTCTCCAATAAAACAAATACCCGTAGAGTCCTTTTTCTTCGCTGTAATCAAATTATATTCACTAGCTATCTTTCTTACCTCTGGTTTTTCAATTTCTCCTAATGGAAACAATACATTCTTAAACATATCTTTATTAACATAAGCTAAAAAGTAAGATTGATCTTTATTTTTATCTAATGCCTTAGCAAGCTTACCATCTACTATTCTAGCATAATGCCCTGTAGCAATATAATCAGCTCCTAATTCCTTAGCTTTCTTAACAAACATATCAAATTTAATATATTTATTACACATAACATCTGGATTAGGAGTCCTTCCCTTCTTAAGTTCATCTAAGAAATAAGTAAACACAAAATCCCAATATTCCCGTACAAAATCAACTCTGTGAAGAGGAATACCAATCTTTTCACAGACTGCTACAGCATCATTATAATCTTGTTCCTGAGGACATATATTATTGTTTAAATTAGGATTACCTAAATAATCATTATTAATAGTACTATCCCAATTTCTCATAAATAATCCAATAACATTATAACCTTGCTTCTTTAAAAGAATAGCAGCCACTGAACTATCTACTCCCCCACTCATACCAATTACTACTGTTTTCATACTTCGCACCTCTTGTAGTATTATATCACAAAATAGTATTTAAATAAATAGTTTAATTATTACTTTAAAAATTGAAGGAACTAAATAACTTTCTGTAACTGAAGATAACATAACTAAAATTGTTGTTATTCCAAGTATTAACAAATATTTTTTAAAAAATCTCCCAGTATTATAGTTCTTATCTTTCATAAAGATAACTTTCCATAAATTTATAGTAAATATAATTGAATAACTACCAAGTATTAAAGCTACAATTATATTAATAACTGAAGTAGGAAAAGCATATATAATACTAGCTATAATACCTTTATATTTATAAGTAAGAATAAATGATGATATAGAAAATCCTATCATAAATCCTTTCATATAAATAAAAAATATATTAAATATTACCCCTATTATAGACATACCAAGTATCCATACTAGAATAATAAAAATTAAATTCTCTATAATAGCACTCTTTAAAGCATTAAAATTATTAATATTATTATCATTAATATTCTTCATAAAAGTAGTTATCTGATTAATAACAGTACTTTTATCATTTTCATTAATTACCATCAAAAATATAGATCCAGATATTATTCCAAGTATTATTACAAACATTACAAATAGATTTGTTTTTTTATTAGGTAAAATAATAGCAAGTCCATTACTAAATTTCTTATTCATATTCTATCACCAATAAAATATATTAAAAAGTAATTGAAAATATGCATAAAATTTAGTATAATTAAAAAGAGGTGTATAATTAATGAGTAAAAAGAAAAAAAAGAAAGTTAAAAACTTAGGTAAAAAGATAGTTTGCTATGTACTACTTGTCTTAGCAGTAGCTTCTGCATTAACATCAATAATAGCTTATACATTAAGATAATATATTAAAAGAAATACCACTTTATTGAAGTGATATTTTTATTTTACTAATAGAAATAATAGTGCTAATGAAGCTCCAAATGTAATAATACCAAGTAATATATATGATACATAACCAGCACTTTCTTTTGCCTTTCTAGGAGGAATTACCTCTTCCTCTTTTAAAGAATTTCTAGCATAACCATCAAATGTTTCAACCTCTATTTGATGTGTAGCTTCTATATCAGGATCAGCATTTCTTCCCACTACAAAATTAATATTAGGGGTCTTAAATACATCTAATGTAGTATAATCTTTATCCTCTTTAGCAAGTTCCATCGCAGTCTTATATTCAATTCTATTACCATATCTAGATACAAACCAATTAGTAAAATTCCTAAAAGAATCATTGTTTATAACATAAATATTACTCTTTACTTTAATATTATTCTTTGTTAAAAACATATAAGCTTGATTAAATATATGTCCTAAATAACGATCTATCTTTTGATATATTTCCATATCATTAACAGTTCTTATTCTAGATAAAATATCATCATAAAAAACTGGTAATATTAAGGTTATATTATAATTATCAATATCTTTATAGTAGTTAACTAATTCATCTACTACTCGTTCCAATGGATTTTTACTTAAATCATACATCTGATAATTACTCTTTAATCTAATTGAAATATTAGTTTCATTATAATCTTTATAAGGAGTAAGTATATAAAAACTACAATTTGCATCACTTAAATAGTATATATTATGTTTTTTTAAAGTACATATTAGTGTTTCTTTCATCTTATCCTCCTACTCTACTATATAAGTATAGCAAAAAAAAAGTAATTTGTCATTACTTTTTGTCTTTTTTCTCGATTAAATTTAAACTATACTTTTCTTCGAGAGTTAATTTATCTAATAATTTAGTAGGTAACTTCTTATGCCCTATAGCTAAAAGTATTTTAGCTTGAGTAACTGCTGGAGCATTATTTATAACCGCTGTTAATATCGTACTAACTTCTTTTTTGGATAAATTAATATCTTTTTCTAATTGTCTATTCTTTATTTCTTCCTTGCAGCACTTAAAGGATAATTTTTCATAATCTTCTATCTTGATAATATTAGATCTATCTTTAATAATATTTCCCTCTTTAGTAACTATATAAGCTTTAGGAAAAAGAAACTTCACCTCTTGCACTAACTTATCATTTAAAATAACATCATCACCTAGTACAATACCAGAAATAGCATTAATAGGAACTCCTCCAAGTATTAAAGCTTTCTTATCTAATTCTTCTTCATTATTATTAATAAATCCTTTTATATCACTACTATAGTCAAACTTACTATCAAGTATATTATAATATAATATTCCTCTTATTTTACTAGTAGAATTAATTATAAAAGCAACACTACCATTACAATTATTAAATGGATAATTATCTTGACTAGTAAAATTATCATTAAATTCCTTTAATAAAATATCATTATCTATCTTATAAAAATGTACTGTATAAGCACTTCCAATAGAAGAAACTCCAAAAAATTCATCTGCTAATATACCTTTATTCTTAATTCTTTTTAAATTACTTAAAGTACATCCCCATACCAAAGATCCTTTAGGTAAATATACCTCTTTATTTTTATTTAAAAATAGTTGATATTGATTATCATTTAATTCTTCTTTAGCTAGTTTTTGTATTCTTTGATATTGACTCTTTAGTAATTCTAATTGTTCTTTATTTAAATTACTATTTATAATCATTTCTTTAGGAAATGTAACTGTACTACTTATTGTATTATTACTCATTATGTCATCACCATATTAAGTATAGCACAATTATATAAAAAATTAAATAATAAACTTTAATAACATAAAAATTACTCCTAGTATAAAGAATATTATAGCTGTTTTTTTATTATTATATTTCTTAGTAGTAGGAATTAATTCACAAAAAGATATTTGAAGCATTATACCTGCTATTATAGAGAATAGTATTCCTAGTATTATATCATTCATTATATCTTTTAAAAATAAGTATGCAAGTAAGGCTCCAAATGGTTCTGATAATGCTGATATAAGAGTATACATTATTGCTCTTTTTTTACTACCAGTAGAATAATATAAAGGTACTGATATACTAATTCCTTCAGGTATATTATGCATAGCTATAGCAAGAGCAAGAGTAATACCTAAAGAAACGCTGCTATTAGTAGCCACAAAAGTTGCAATACCTTCGGGTATATTATGTAATATAATAGCTATCATAGATATAATACCTACTTTAAATAAAGATTTATCTTGTGTATTACTAATTGGTTTATCAGGTAAATAATAATCTATTAACATAGAAATAACTACTCCTAATATAATACCTAAAATACATAATATTATTGAAGAACTATCACTAACACTCTCTCTTAAGAGCGTTAAAGCTTCTGGTACTAGATCAGTAATAGATACACATATCATAACACCTGCTGCAAAAGCTAAAGAAGATAATACTATCTTATTATGATTATACCTCTTTATAAAAATAACCACAGTTCCAATCATTGTTGATAACCCTGCCAAAATAGTAAGTAAAAAAGCAAAAGAATAATTATTCATATCAATATCACCATCTAATTATATGCTTAGAATAAGCAAAATATTATTGATTATAACCACTAATTGTAGTATAATTAAAACAGTTAGAAAGGAAGATAAAATATGAAAAGAATATTAACAGGATTACAACCAAGTGGAAGTATAACTTTAGGTAACTATATTGGAGCAATCAAACAAATGGTAAAGTTTCAAGAAGAATACGAATCTTTTATCTTTGTCGCAGATATGCACGCTATTACCGTACCTCAAGATCCTGAAGTACTTTCAAAAAATATAAAAAGCCTAATTGCACTTTATCTAGCTTGTGGCGTAGATCCTAAAAAGAATACCATTTTTATTCAATCAGAAAATTTATATCACGCTAATGCTTCTTGGATATTAGAGTGTCTTACTCCATATGGAGAATTAGGTAGAATGACTCAGTTCAAAGATAAGAGTAGAAAACATAAAAACTTCTCCGCAGGACTACTTACCTACCCTATACTTATGGCTAGTGATATCTTACTATATGACCCTGATTATATCCCCGTAGGAGTAGATCAAAAACAACACGTTGAACTAGCAAGAAATATAGCAGGAAGAGTAAATAATAAATACTATAAAGAAGTATTTAAACTACCAGAACCATTAATACCTGAAGATGGAGCTAAAATAATGGATCTAGTAGACCCTACCAAAAAGATGAGTAAATCCGGAGATAATCCAAAGGGTATAATATATTTACTTGATGATGAAAAAGCTATAACTAAAAAAATAATGTCTGCAACTACAGACTCAGAAATGGAAATAAAATATAATCCAGAAACAAAGAAAGGTATAAGTAACTTAATAAACATATATACATCACTTACAAACCTAACTATTGAAGAAGTAGAAGAAAAATATAAAGATAGTAACTATGGTACATTTAAAAAAGACTTAGCTAAAATAATTGCAGATACTCTACTTCCTATTCAAGAAAAATATTATCAAATACTAAATAGTAGTGAATTAGATACAATCTTAGATGAAGGAAGAGATAAAACAAGTAAAATAGCTAAAGAAAAATATATGTTATTAAAAAATACTGTTGGATTGCATAGATAACAAATACATATACTATAAAAAGAGGAATATCACTTTCCTCTTTTTCTAATATAATCAATAGGATACTTATACTTGCAGAGCCTCTTAATAGTCTTATTAAAGCCATCATTACGGTTATAAAGAAACAAATCATCTACTTTAAACAAATTATATTCTTTATTAATATTATTAGTAGTATTATTACTTTCTATACAATATCTATTTAAAGCCTCCAAATATAAATCTCTAAACAAATCTTCAACTAAAAAACAGTTGTGAATAGCTACCTTGTCATCATCTACCTTATGGTATAAATCCGTATCAATGACCGTAATATCTTTAGAATTAAGTACAACATTACCAGTATGTAAGTCCTCTACAAATATACCAAGTTTAGATAACACTTCAATCGAAGAATATATATTAAATAAATTATATAAAGTATAATCACTAGGCATCGTAAGAATATTAATATTTTCCTTATCATAATACTCCATAGTATACCCGCCAAAATTACCACTTGAAGTATATAAAAGAGACTTAATATTATAAAAATTTTTAAGATGCAAATCTCTAATCAAAGTAAAAGTCTCTCTATCATAATTTTGTTTTCTTTTTTTAAATACTTTAATACATAAAGAAGAAGAAAGTAAATATACATAACCATAGTAGCCTTCCCCTATTCTATTCTCATTATTATAAATAATCTGTTCTTTCTTATCATTATATAATCTCATTAAATACCCCCAAAATAGATTATCTTCCTTTTCCTTTCTTTTCACTAGCTTCCATAGCTTCTAATTCCATCATTCTAATAAGCAATTCTTGTTGCTTTTTTGCATTAATAGTATATAGTTTCTTTCTAAAACCATCGATAATTATTTCCATCTTCTTTAAAGTAAGAGTAGTATAACTATTACCTAAATACTTACGATAAGTATTAATTATCATAAGTTTTAATCTTTCTGCCTCTACAAGCATATTTCTTACTCTAGAAGGATCTCCATTATCCTCATCATCTATAGTATTAAGTTCTAATAATAACTTAGATATCTTATGATCAATCTTTTTCTTTAACAACTTCTTAGTAAGTTCAGGAGACACAAATACTATTTTATTTACTTCTATAGCGTCTTTTTTAGTAGTCTTAGGTTTTACCTTATATCCTTTTTTATCGTATTCTAAATAAACAATTTCACCTGTTTTACTGTCTTTGCTAACAAAGTAATTACTCATTCTCTTCCCCCTTTAAAAGATCTGGTCTATTTTCTTTAGTTAATCTAAGTTGTTCTCTTTTTCTATATTCATCTATATTCTTATGATGACCACTTATAAGTACTTCAGGTACTTTCATACCTCTATATTCATATGGTTTAGTATAATTAGGATAATCAAGTAAATTATTATTAAAGCTTTCTGTCTCTAATGAACCACTACTAATTACACCATCTACTAATCTAATCACAGAGTCCATAACTACCATCGAAGGTATTTCTCCTCCAGTAAGAACATAATCTCCTATAGATAACTCTAAATCAGTAATAGACTTAATTCTCTCATCAAATCCTTCATAATGGCCGCATAGTATAATAATATGTTTTTTTAAAGCTATTTCTGTGGCAACACTTTGTTTATATACTTTACCTGAAGGTGTCATCATAATAACTAAACTATCATCAGTAGATAATTCATCTATAGCTCTAAATATAGGATCACACATAAGTACCATACCAGAACCACCACCATAAGGATAATCATCTACTTGATTATTCTTATATACAGTATAATCTCTAATATTATGAATATTAACTTCTACCTTACCATCCTCTATAGCTCTCTTAATAATAGATTCTGAAAGAAAATTATCATACATATTAGGAAATAAAGTAAGTACATCTATCTTCATATTATTACCTCTCTCATAATAATTATAATATATTAAATATTAAAAGTAAACTATTTAAAATCACCCACTTATATTTTTAATATATATTTTCTTATTATTAATATCTATTTTATCTATTAAATTATTATTATATGGTACTAGATATTTACCATTATCAATTACAAATAATACTACTTTATCATATCTTTCTATATTAGTAATAACACCTTTTACTTCATTATTAAATATAACACTAAGTCCTATTAATTCTTCATCTAAGTAATTATCTTTATCTAATATAATATCTTCTTTATTAATATATACATACTTACCCTTGTATTTAAGTACTTCATTAATATTGTTATATCCTACTAGAGTAATCATATCAAAATTTTTATGTTTTCGATAACTATTAATTACTTCTTTATATTTTTTATCTATGTATATAGTATTATCTTTTACAAAGACTTTATCTTTATATGGAAACTTAGATAATAATCTAATTTCTCCCTTTATACCATGAGTATTTACTATTTTACCAATCTTAATTAATTCCATTATTTATTATATATCTCATATAGAAGTATTGAAGTAGCTACTCCTACATTTAAACTTTCTACATTATCATTCATTTTTATATATAAATACTCATCACATAACTTGCTCACATTATCACTAATTCCTTTTCCTTCATTACCCATTACTAGAGCATATTTATTATTAATACTAATATCTTTAATATTAACCCCTTTATCTACTTTTGTACCATATATTTTATAATTATCTTGTTTTAATTTAGTAATAAAACTATCTAGTTCTCTAACTATTATATTTATATGAAATAGCATACCTTGAGTAGCTCTAAGTACTTTAATATTATATATATCTACTGTCTTAGGACTAACTACTATTGTATCTATACCAAAAGCTGCACTAGATCTAATAATAGTACCTAAATTACCTGGGTCTTGTATATCGTCTAACATAAGTATAGAGTCTCCTAATTCTTTTTCTTTAATTTTATTAGCTACTCCTATAACACTAGGATAACTATCCATACTAGATAATTTCTTCATTACTTCACTACTAACTTTAATAGTAGGTATTCCATCTAATATAAAATCACTATCATCTAATACTATTAATTCTTTAATTAAGTCTTCTCTATAAGCTTCTATAACTAGATGTTCTCCCTCTACTAAGAAACTATTACTACTGTCTCTATATTTTTTATCTTTTAATTTATTAATATCTTTAATTTTATTATTATTAACTGAAGTAATTACCATAATACCACTTCCTCTTTATTATTATAATATATTTAACGAAAAAAGAAAAGAATAATCTTATTCTTTTCTTATAAGTCATTGATTTATACAAGTATTTTTTTAAGAATTTCTTAAATACTTTCTTACCTCTTTATACTTAGGATAATACTTACCTACTAATAGCCAGAAGTCCTTAGAATGATTATGATGAATAAAATGTGATAATTCGTGTACTATTACATAATCTAATGCTTTAATATCATACTTAGATAATTCAGAATTTAATGTAACATTATGGTTTTTAATGTTACATACGCCCCATCTACTTGTCATTTTTCTTATCTTTAGATTAGGTACTGGTATATCTTCTTCGAATATATTATACCAGTAGTCTAATCTTTCACTATATATATTAGTTATATATAAAGATAAATATTTATTCAAAGACTTTTCATCTTTAGTATATATTTTGTTATTATCTACTTCTGTATCTTTAAAACCATATATTATATCATATTCTCTACCAAATAATTTAAATGAAATATCCTCACTCTTACTTATACTTTTAGTTAATGCTCTATCTATAAACTCTTTATTAGAAGTAATTAATTTAGATATCGTTCTATTTGAAGTTAAATAATTAGTAGTTACTACTATTTTATTATCCTTTACTCTAAGATAAGTATTTTTATTATTTTTTCTTATTACTTCTATTTGATATTCTTTATTATTAAATATATATGTATTCATTATCTAGAACCCATAGATCCTCCGCCTCCGAAGGATCCACCTCCTCCACCACCGGAAGAAAAGCCTCCTCCACCAGCAGAGTATCCTTCAGCTTTTGCTTTAGCAGTACTCGCAGCATTTACACTAGAAGTAGATATATGATTTATATATAAAAGCATACCATAATCTATATTATTATTACTCATATATTGTACTACTTCTGGATATAAGTTCTTTAGTTGTTTAGCAACTTTATCTGCTATTCCAAATAGATAGGCAAAAGTTAAATATTCATTCCATAGATGTACTTCTAATACTTCTCTAGTACCAATTCTAGAAAAGTCTACTAAAAACTTCTTTAATCCATATAATTTAATAGTCTCTTCATATAAAGTATCATCCATAACATTCTTACATTTACATTCCTTCTTATCTTTTCTTTTATAGATATGATTTTCACTCTTTAGTCTTTCTATACCTACTTGTTTAATTCTTGTAAATAGTTCTAAGAACTTAGTATAGTTCTTTCTGCACCACTTTTCTAATTCTTTAGTTTCTAGTATACCATCATTACTCGCAGCATACATCATATCAAACAATTCTTCTTCTAATCTAATATCAAAAGTAGGCTTAATAGTTAAATCTATCTTACTATTATTTTTATCAAATACTCCCTTAGTTTCATTTATAAATCTAATTTTATCTTCATCTACCCATTTTAATATTATAGCTCCTAGTATATTAGTTTCTTTATAAGGATCAAATAAAGTACTATTTAAACTAATTAAAGTATTAGCGTAATACATATCTTTATTACAAGGTATGTCTCTAAATGGTAACACTTCTTTTTTATTTATCTTCTTATTATTAATATATCCATAACCATTTCTAAAAGTATATATAATAGTTAAAACTATTACTAGTAAGGGAAATAAAAATCCTATTATAGCTATTATTATATTAGATAGATTATTACCTTCAGAATCATCTATATATAACTCTGCTCCTTCATTTGCCATAGTTAAATATTCATCAAATGTTTTATCTAAAGTTTCACTCACATTAAATGTATCTTTAGGGAACTTAACTAATATTGTTATATATTCATCAGAAGTTAATGCTTCTTCTGAAGATACTTCTATTACACCATCACTAACGTAAGTAGGAGCCCCATATTTGCCATAACCCCATACATCTAAAGTATCTTCATATTTAAAATCACTATATATTCTTATATATACTTGATCTATTCTATCACTAGACTTTTGTATTAAATTCCAATAAGCCATTTGATAACCATCACTCGTATTATATATAAAATTAGTTATATTATAACGTAATGTATAAGTATTATTACCATAATTACTTATACCAAAACATAACTCAGTACCGTCTTCAATATAGTTATAACCATATTTATATGCTTTTTCATTAAAACTCTTATCTATATCCCAATCTACTAATTCAAAGTCTTCCTCATTCATACTAACTCTATAATCAATAATATTAGAATTAAATAAGTTCTTATATTGTTTATAAAACTCTGTCTTTTCACTAGCAGTAACATCCCATATTTCTGTTACATAAGCAGTGCCTTCACTATCTATATAAATATTCATATTTATATCTTTAATTTCATTAGCCATAACAATACTTGGCACTAAAAACATTGTTAAAATAAATATTATTTTTTTCATAAAAAACTCCTATCAAAAAAGGACTATTTTAGTCCTAAAATTTAACATTTGGTACTTCTTTTTCTTTATCTTCTGTTTTAAAGAATTCTATTTTTCCAAAGTTAAATAACTTAGCTATAATATTTGAAGGAAATTGTTCTCTTAAATTATTATAGTTTAAAACAGTATCATTATAGAAAGATCTAGCATAACTAAGTTTATCTTCAGTTTCTTTTAAATCTTGTTGTAATGACATAAAGTTTTCATTAGCTTTTAAATCAGGATATGCTTCTGATAGAGCAAATAGTTTATTTAATGCTCCTGTAATCTGATTAGAAGCTTCTAACTCTTCATTAATTCCATTAGCAGTATTCATTTTATTTCTAGCTTCTACTACTTCTTTTAATGTTTTCTCTTCGTGCTTAGTATAACCTTTTACTGTCTCTACTAGATTAGGTATCATATCACTTCTTCTTTTTAATTGTACATCTATTTGTGCAAATTGATCATTAACTTTATTTCTAGCATTAACTAGTTTGTTATATATACCAATTATATAGAAGACTATAAGTATAATAACTGCTACTATTAAAATTATAATAATAGTTCCTAACTCCATAATATCTCCTTTCTTATCATACTTTAATTTTATCATTATTTTATATAAAAGTAAATACTTCTTACTTATCTAATTCTTTATTAATTATATTATTAGCTACTACTACAGCATCATATACGGCTGTAGTAAGTTGATAATAATCCTTCCTAATAACATCCCCTATTGCAGTTACATATGGTATATTAGTCTCATACCTATTATTTACTACTATATAACCATTATTTTTATCTACATTAAATAATTCACTATTAGGAGTACCCCCTAATGCTAAGAATACTCCACTAGTTTTTATTTTCTTCTTATTATCTAAAGTAACAGATACTAAACTATTATTCTTAGTATTATATTTAATAATATTACTATTCTTAATAACTTTAATATTCTTAGTATTATTTATTCTATCTACTAAATATTTATCACCAGTAAATTTATCTCTTCTTATTATAATAGTAACACTACGTACTATATTAGCTAAGTATAAACTCTCTGTCAAAGAGGAATTACCTCCGCCTACTACAATAACATCTTTATCTCTATAAAAGGACCCATCACATAAAGCGCAAGTACTAACTCCTCTTCCTAGCAGTTCTTTCTCTTTTTCTATACCTAACATTCTACTCTTTCTACCAGTAGCTATAATTAAGTAGTCAAATTCTATTTCATTATCTATTATTTTTTTATCTAAATCTATATTATTAATATTCATAAATTTAATTTTAATATCAAGATTATTTACTTGATTATATATATTCATAGCTAAATCAGGTCCTGATATATTACTATATCCAGGATAATTCTCTATATCAGGTATATAATTAAGTACCCCACCAGGAGTATTATTCTCTATTATAAGAGTATCTATTCCTCCTCTTTTTAAGTTAATCGCCGCAGTCATACCTGCTATACCTGATCCTACTATTACTACTTTATATCTTTCCATTTCTTCCTCCTCATATAAATAATTCCTATTACTCCCATTAATATAAGTATAATAGATACTATCTGACTTATTCTAAAAGAACCTAAGTATAAACTATCTGTTCTAAGTCCTTCAATAAAAAATCTACCTATACCATACCAAATAAAATATACAAATAATAAAAGTCCTTTATGTCTAAAATTATCTTTTTTTCTAATTATAAGAAGCATTATAAAACCAATTAAACACCATATAGATTCAAAATAGAATGTTGGCATATAGTAATGTCCATCTATATACATACCCTCTATTATAAAATTAGGAACTTTTAAACTCTTTAGTTTACTAAATGTTGTAATAGTACCATAAGCCTCTTTATTAATAAAATTACCCCATCTACCTATTGCTTGTCCTAATATTAAATAAGGTACTAAAGTATCTATAGTAAGTAATAAATCTTTATTCTTCTTTTTAGAATAAACCACTATAAATATAATCGAAGCAATAACTGCTCCATATATAGCAAGACCACCTTCCCATATCTTAAATATATCTAGTACATTATCTTTAAATATAGAAAAATTAAATATAACATAATATATTCTAGCTCCTATTATTCCTATTGGTATTAAATAAAATATTAAATCAGTAAGATAATCTTTAGTAATACCATTCTTATCTGCTACTCTAGAAGAAAAATATATACCGATTATAATTGCTGTTATTATAAGTACAGAATACCAATATACAGTAATAGGTCCAAAACTAAAAAATACTCTATCCATAATTATCACCCTTACATATATAATAATATCATAAAATAGTTTAAAATAAAAGAATATTAACACTTAAATATTCTTTATAAAATGACAATTATTTATCAATATAAATATCTCTAATAGTATTAATAGGAATATACTCTTGATCCATAGTAATTAAATTAGTTTTATTCTTACCTACTATTCTCTTTTTAATTTTTCCCTTATCAGTAACAATAATAACATCTATCTTATAAATATAATTAGGAGAATTAAATATATTATATATCTTTTGTTCTACAGTATAATTATTTTTATTATCAATATAATTATTGTTACTTCTTATATCTATATCATTATTATATATAGTAGAAAATACTCTCTCATTATTAGATAAATCTTTATCTATTCTACTATGATACATTTTAGGTAAATCTTTCATCATATCACCTTCCTAATATAATATATGAAATAATAAATATATATATTTATTATTTTTCTTTTTTGTGATAGAATAAATATTGAAAGAGTTGATGCAAAATGAAAGAATCAAAATTCAAAGTAGAAAAAAGTATCTTAATACCAATAATATTATTCGCTATAATAAGTGTTATAACTATATATACCACTAGAAGCATCTTACCAGAAAGATTCCATAATTTATATTTAAAACAAATACTATGGTATGTAATAGGCTTCACTATAGCTTATATTATGATGACTGTAGGTAATAAATTTTTATATAATAATGCTTATATTTTCTATATTGTAGGAGTTGTCCTCTTAATATTAGTATTATTCTTAGGAGAAGATATTAATAATGCCAAATGTTGGTTTGTAATACCATATATAGGTAGTTTTCAGCCCTCAGAGTTTATGAAAATATTCTTAATAATAACCCTCTCCAGAATGATAAATGACTTTAATGAAGAAAAAAACTATAGCGATGTCAATGAAGAATTTAAATTTTTAATAAAAGTATTAATAGTAGTAGGAATACCATCAGTTCTAACATTTATTGAACCAGATACTGGAGCAGTTCTAATATATTTTATAATAACAATAGTAATGCTCTTTGTAGGAGGTATAAGATCAAGATGGTTTATCATAACCATAATAACTCTCCTACTAGCAGGAGGAACATTCCTTGCTATATACTTTTTTAAACAAGATTTATTTATAAATCTATTTGGTACTAGTTTCTTTTATAGAATGGATAGAATACTAAATTGGTCTAGTTCTAGCGGCCTTCAGTTAACAAATGGATTAACCGCTATTGGATCGGCAGGAATAAAAGGAAATGGCATAAATAATATACCAATCTATTTTCCAGAGATGCAAACAGATTTTATATTTGCTGTCTTTGCCTCTAACTTTGGTCTACTAGGAGAATTACTTCTAATATCATTAATGGTATTCTTTGATATAAATATTATAGGTTTAGCTAATAAATCTTCTAATGATAATGATAAACTATTAGTTGGAGGTATAATATCAGTATTATTGTTCCAACAGGTTCAAAATATCAGTATGACTATAGGACTATTACCAATAATGGGAATAACATTACCATTTATATCATATGGAGGATCTTCCCTATTATCATATATGATTTTAGTAGGAATGTTATTTAATATATCAAATGAAAACTTAAGATTTAAAAATTAATATTAAGGACAACCCTTAATATTTTTTATTTTAATACATTAATAAAAGCTTCTAACATTCCAATATTATCTAAAACTCTACTAATTCTATCACTAGTAGTAAGTTTATATTTATTCTTCATATCATTAACAAAATCTTGAAATAAAGAAGGATCTCTATTAAGTCTTTTATACCATATAGGATATTCTCTTATAAAAGCTTTAAGTCTTGGATCATTATTTATTTTAAGCTGAACCTCTACTGTCATTAATCATCAAACTTCCTATAGATAGGTCTAGGAGTATAACTACTAGTAGTACTACTAGTACTATCTTTACTAATTATATCGCCAAATAATCCAATAGCCTTCTGAAGAGAAGAAATTCCATCACTAAGTCTATTAGCATCAATATTCTTAGCCATATCAAGTATATTACCTAATGAAAAATTACTCTTACTACTATTATCAGAAGTCCTACTAGTAGTAGTATTATCTATCTTCTTATTAATATAACTATCCCATATACTATTATCTTCCCCATATAAATCATATAATTCATAAAACTTTTGCCACGACATACTGCCATCTCTAACATAAGCAATTAAATTAGGATTTTTTCTAACAAAACTCTTAAAATTATTTATATCATCCACATACATCACCTATCTAATTATATGCAGAAACTATCTTAAAAGTGAAAAAAAGAAGAAATATTATTTTTCTTCCTTTATTTTATCTAAAAATTCTTCTTCCTGCCAAATAGGAATATTAAGACTTATTGCTTTATCATACTTACTACCAGGATTATCTCCTACTATAACAGCATTAGTCTTTGAACTAACTGAAGAAGATACCTTACCACCTAAACTCTCTATAATAGAAGTGGCTTCATCTCTAGTAATATTAGTAAGAGAACCAGTAAGAACAAAAGTCTTACCACTAAATAAATCACTTTCTTTATAGTTAGTATCTTCTATATACAAAGTATTAACTCCAATACTCTTTAGTTTATCAATAATTCTTTTATTATCTTCATTAGCAAAATAAGAAATAATACTACTAGCAATAACACTACCAATATCTGGTGTATTAGTAAGTTCTTCATAACTAGCAGTCATTAACTTATCTAAAGACTTATACTTTCTAGCAAGCATTTTAGCAGTCTTACCTCCAACATTTCTAATACCAAGACCAAATAAAAGTCTCTCTAGAGAATTACTTTTACTACGAACTATAGCTTCTCTTAAATTATCTATCTTCTTAGTACCATAACCTTCTAAATTAATAAGTTCCTCTTTATAACTATCAATATCATAAATATCTGCAATATCTTTAATAAATCCTTCATTATATAAGTCCTCAATAACAGCTTCTCCCATACCATCTATATTCATAGCTTCTCTCTCAGCAAAATGAATAATATTTTCAATCTTTCTCGCAGGACAATATATATTAGGACAATAGTAGTCGGCTTCTCCTAACTTTCTTTCAAGAAGAGAAGAACATATAGGACAAGTACTTATCATTTCAAACTTCTTTTCTGTACCATTTCTTCTTTCTTTAATAACTCTAACAACTTCTGGTATAACATCTCCTGCTTTTCTAATAGAAATTGTATCTCCTATTCTAACATCTTTTGCAGTACAATAGTCTTCATTATGTAAAGTAGCTTTTGATATTAAAGAACCCGCTACGTGTACTGGAGAAAATATAGCATTAGGAGTAATCTTACCAGTTCTACCCACTGTAAACTTAATATCTTTTAAAGTAGTAAGAACTTCAGGAGCAGGAAATTTATAAGCAATACCCCACCTAGGAACTCTCGCAGTAACTCCTAACTTATCTTCATCATTAAGATCATTAACCTTTAGTACAACACCATCTATTTCATAATCTAATTCATTTCTAATTTTACCTAATTTCTCTATATCACTAATTATTTCATTAACATTATTAGCTACTGTATTTAGTTTATAATTAGTAACAAAGCCAAGGCATCTTAAAAACTTAAGAGATTCTTCTTGTGTTTTAATTCCATAATCTTTAGGATTAGGAATGAAATAAGCCATAAAGTCAAGTCCTCTTCTTGCAGTCACTTTACTATCTAATTGTCTTACACTACCAGCAGCAGCATTTCTAGGATTAGCAAATAGTGGTTCATTATTTAATTCTCTCTCTTTATTTGCTTTAGCAAAAGAAGCCTTACTCATATAGATTTCTCCTCTTACTTCTATATCAATATTACGAGTAAGTCTAAGAGGAATAGATTTAATAGTCTTAGCATTAAGTGTAATGTCCTCACCAACTAATCCATTACCTCTAGTAGCCACTCTAACTAATACTCCCTTTTCGTATATTAAAGAACCAGATAATCCATCCATTTTAGGCTCTACAGTATAAATAGGATTATCTATTGTCTTCTTAATTCTTTCATCGAAAGCAATTATCTCATCTTCATTAAATATATCATCAAAAGAAAGCATTGGAGTTTTATGAGTAACTTTATTAAATTTACTTATAGCTTCTCCCCCTACTCTTGTAGTAGGAGAATCTTCTCTCTTAAGATCAGGATATTTATCTTCTAATCTAAGTAATTCACTATAATAGTCATCATACTCCTGATCTGTTATACTAGGAGTATCTAAAACATAATACTCATAACTAGCCTTATTTAATATACTAATTATTTCATCTATTCTCTTTTCTATATCACGCATTTTATCACCATAATCATTATATCATATTAAAAAAAAGAAGGTCAATATATTTTAGAAAAATGACATTTGACCTTCTACTTCTTTATCTATCTTCTTTTTAACTTTCTTTTTACTATTAATATTCTTAAATACATTCTTATAATCTTTATCTATTGACTTCTTAACTAAAGTCTCATCATACTTAGAAACAAACATTCCAAGATCTCTAAAAGCTTTATAATTAAGTTTATATTTTTCTTCCTTTTTATCAAAACGACTAACTTCTCTATCATAAAAGTCCTGAAGTACCTCAATAACACCATAATAATAATTATTAGATACCATATTAGCAAGCTTTAAAACATTAATATTATTAACATAACTACCACGATAATAAGCTGCTAATTTCTCTAAAAACACTTTATCATTCTGTTTAGATAAAAGTATATACTTAAGCGAAAGATAATCTAAATACTTAGTATCCTTTTTATATACTAATCCTTTCTTAACTTTCTTATAATTATCGCCACTCTTCATACCAATAGATATATCTTTAGAAATATCCTCAAATGGTAAGGCAAAATAATCTACTAAATCTTTCTTTAAATGCATTATATTCTCATACTTTGAAGTACATAAATCTATTTCCTCTAAAGAATAAGTCTTACTATCTTTATATTTAGATAATCTCTCAAAAGTAGGTAAATTACTAATATCTAATTTAACTAACTCTTCACCCTTTTTAATCATAACAGAATAAGCCATAATTTCCTCCTAGTATTATAATTTCTTAATCTTAATCTTCATATCATTTACTAACATTGCTTCGTAATCACCATATATATTAAGTCTATTATTAAGACCATAAGTACTTATAATAGAACGATACTGATTAAGAAGAGCAATCTTATCTTCTGGAGAAGCTTCTTTCCTAGACATTGCTTTATCAGTAGTAACAAGTATCTGAGTAGGAATAACAACCTCTTGTTCTCTAAAGAAATCATCAGCATTAACAGGAGCCATCAAAGTTTCTACTGCATACTTTTTAGGAGTACTATCTTCTGCATTAAATCCATTCTGTGGTATAATACCCATCATAAAGTAAGGAGCTACTCCCTCATTACTTTGTACATACAAATACTTTTCACTATTACTATTTATATTTCTCTTAGAATTATTTATATAAGTATTCTTATCAAAATTAATAACACCAAAATTAAACTTACCAAAATCAGATAATTTATCAAATATAGCACACTTAATTACTATACGATAATAATTAAGTAATTTACCTCCTATATTCAAGTCATACTTAAGTACATCATCAATATTATTAATAATAGCTTTAAGTAAATCATAAGAGCCAGTATCATTAAAATCTGGTATAACTTGTTTCCTAAAAGTATCAAAATAAGAACCACTTAAATTCTTATAATCAATACCTAACATATGACATAAATTCATATTCAAGATTTCAAAAAGAAATTCTTCTCCATTTGATAAAACAACATCATATTCCTTACCACTATAGTATTTATTAAAATTATCAAAAGCATTAACTAAATTATCAGCAGCCATCTTAGCATAAGCAATTCCTGGATATGGTACTTTATTAGCCCACGAAGTTACATAACCAAGTTCTTTATTAGTAATCATTATATTCCCCCTTAAAACACCTTTATATTAACATATTAAGCTCTAAAAGTCAAATAAAAAGTAGGCTCTTACTCAGAGTCTACTATATCTATAGTCTTTTTAGTTTCTATTTCTTTATTCTTAGAAGTCTTAACAGTAAGAACACCATTCTTAAAACTAGCAGTCAAATTATCTTCATCTACATCTCCTAGATAAAATGTTCTAGTAAGTTTACTATAACTCTTTCTTTCACGATGAAGATACTTTTTATTTTCCTCATCTTCTTCTTTCTTTTCAAAAGTAACAGATAACTCACCCTTATCAATAGAAATAGAAATATCCTCTTTAGTATAACCAGGAGCTTCCATTTCTACAATGATATTACCATCCTTTTCATAAATATCACTTCTTACACCTTCTTCTCCTTTAAAGAAATTGTCATCTAGAAAAAATCTATTAGTAAGCATATAAATCACTTTCCTTTCTTAATTATAATTACTTACTTGCCATTATATCACACATAAGATTACTAAATTCTGTTGGATTATCTATAGGTAGTCCTTCAATTAATCTAGCTTCCATATAAATAACCTTAACATACTTCTTCATTTCTTCTTTATCTTTATTATAAAGATCTTTAAGCTTCTCTGTAATCTTATGATTATTATTAATTTCTAATACCATCTTAGCATTAATCTTTTCATCAGTAGGCATAGCATTAATTACCTTCTCCATTGAAGTAGATACTTCTCCTTCAGTAGTTAAACAAGCTGGATGATTTTTAAGTTTATTAGTAAACTTAACTTCTACTACTGAAGAATCTAATGCTTCTTTCATAACACTAAGCATATCTTTATTATCTTCATTAATCTTATTTATCTCTTTTTTCTCTTTTTCTGAAGATAAATCAGTACTATCTGAAGACACATTAACAAACTCTTTATCATTATATGAATGAAGTGTCTTAATAGCAAACTCATCTACATAATCAGTTAAGTATAACACTTCATACTTATCTTTTACACTCTCTACTTGAGGTAACATATCTATTTTTTCAATAGTCTCACCACAAGCATAATATATATTTTTATCTTTATCCTTCATTCTTTCAGTATATTCTTTTAAAGTAACCAACTTCTTTTCTTTTGAAGAATAAAACATAAGTAGATCTTGAAGTTTATCTTTATTTATACCATAATCATTATATATACCAAACTTAATGCCAGTACCAAAAGCCTTATAAAATTCTTCATACTTCTCTCTATCTTCTTTTAATAGAGCTTCTAATTCTTTTCTTATCTTACTTTCAATACTTTTAGCTATAAGTTTAATATTTTTATCGTCTTGTAATGTTTCTCTAGAAATATTAAGAGGAATATCTGAAGTATCTATAACTCCCTTTACAAAACTAAAGTAATCAGGAAGCATATCCTTACACTTATCCATTATAAGTACTCCATTAGTATATAATTGTAATCCCTTTTCATACTCTTTAGTATAATAATCATAAGGTGCATGTGAAGGAATATATAATAAAGCAGTATAATTAACATTACCTTCAATATTAAAGTGCATTACTTTAATCGGAGCACTATAGTCATAGAACTTATCAGTATAAAAATTATTATATTCTTCTTCAGTAATATCTTTCTTATCTCTCTTCCATAAAGGAATTCTACTATTAATAGTAACTACTTCTTTATATGTTTCATATTCCTCACTATCTTCTTTCTTTCTATTATTTTCTACTTCCATCTTAATAGGATAACTAACATAGTCAGAATATTTCTTTATAATACCTCTAAGTTTATATTCACTTAAAAGTTCACTATAATTATAATCTTCATCATCATCTTTTAAGTATAATGTAATCTTAGTACCAACTTCTTCTTTAGTACTAGAACTTAATGTATATCCATCTACTCCACTAGAAGACCATAATGTAGCTTTATCATCTTTATAAGACTTAGATTCTACAGTAACTTTCTTACTAACCATAAAAGCTGAATAAAAGCCTACTCCAAACTGTCCTATAACATTAACATCTTCGCTCTCTTTATTTTCTTCTTTAAAGTGAAGAGAGCCAGACTCTGCTATTACACCCAAATTATTTTCAAGTTCCTCTTCAGTCATACCACAACCATTATCAGTAATAGTAATAGTTCTCTTATCTTTATCATAATCAACACGAATAAATAAGTCAGCTTTATTTATCTTTATACTGCTATCAGTAAGTGATAAATAATATAACTTATCTAAAGCATCACTAGCATTAGATATAAGCTCTCTTAAAAATATTTCTTTATTTGTATAAATAGAATTTATCATTAGATCAAGTACTCTTTTACTCTCTGTCTTAAATTCTCTCTTCTTCATTATTATAACCATCTCCTATAACTTTATTACAAATATAATTATAGCACTATTTTAGCAATTGTCAATACCAATTGCTAAAATATCTAAATTATTTTCCAAAATATTTCTTTGATAAAGACCCAAGGCTTTATCAAACCTTTCTAAACTACAGGTTAGAAAGGAACAAAAAAAGAATTGCTATCTCTAAATTACAGATTACAATCCTCTAATTAAAACTATTTATAACTCTTTTAAACTAAAAAGTATCTCTATCTCTTAAGAATGGAGGAATATCCAAATCATTATCAATATCATTAGTACCCTCTCTAAATAAATCTTCCTTATTAGTAGAACTAAAACTATGATATAAAGGTTCACTCTGATTTTCAAAACCAGTAGCAATAACAGTAACTATTACCTCATCATTCAAGTTCTCATTAATAACTGCTCCAAATATAGTATTAATATCAGTATTAGCAGCAGTTCTAATAACTTCCGCAGCCTCTTCTACCTCATACAAAGTAAGTGAAGCTCCACCAGTAACATTAATAATAGCATCTGTAGCTCCATTAATAGAAGTCTCAAGAAGTGGTGAAGATACAGCCTGTTTAGCAGCATCTGTAGCTCTATTCTCTCCAGATCCAACACCAATACCAATTAAAGCATTACCTCTATCCTTCATAACAGTCTTAACATCCGCAAAGTCTAGATTAACTAGTCCAGATACTGCTATCAAATCAGATATAGACTGTACACCTCTATGTAATACATTATCTACTTCTCTAAATGCCTCAAGCATTGGCGTAGACTTATCAATAAGTTCTCTTAAACGATCATTAGGTATAACTATCAAAGTATCTACATGTTTCTTTAACTCATCAAGTCCTGCAATCGCTTGTGTCATTCTCTTCTTTCCTTCAAAACTAAATGGTTTAGTAACTATACCAACAGTCAAAGCTCCAAGATCCTGACTAATCTCTGCCATAACAGGTGCAGCACCAGTACCAGTACCACCACCCATACCACAAGTAATAAATACCATATCAGCACCCTTAATAGCCTCTTCTATTTCAGCTTTAGACTCAAGTGCTGCCTCTCTACCTATCTCAGGATTAGCTCCTGCTCCTAGTCCATCAGTAAGTTCTCTACCAATTTGTAATTTTATTGGAGCAAGAGAATTATTTAAAACTTGAAGGTCAGTATTAGCAACAATAAATTCAACGCCCTTTAAACCTGACTCAATCATTCTGTTGACAGCATTACAGCCGCCTCCCCCAACTCCAATAACTTTAATTTTAGCTAATTGATCCATTTCCAAACCAAACATATTATTCATCCTTAATCCTCCTTAGTGCCAATAAAATTTCCAAATATTTTGGTAATTGCAGTTTTGTCCTTTCTATTTTTATTAGGATTTATAAGTAAATCCTCACTTTCCTCATTTATCATCGAATACTCTCTACCTCTAGTCTCTGTCTTATCTACAAAGTACTTAATCATACCAACTGCAGTAGTATACTTATTGTCTCTTATACCAAGAGTATCCTCAATATATATTATAACATCTTTTCCTAGAATTTCATAGACTAAATTCTTAAAAGCCCTTATTTCTGTCAATCCTCCTGTTATTACTATATAAGAAATATCTCGTTTTGTCAATAAAAATATTTGTTTCCTAGCTAGCTTTAATATCTCTGCTAGTCTATCCATAACTATTTCCGTAACTTCAATCTGATTTAACTTAACAGTCTCATTAGCAGTATTCTTAACTTCATAAACATCATTAAGTGCAATAAATCTCTTATGTGAAGAAGCAAACTTCTCTTTAATAATTCTAGCATCAAACATATTAATATTAAACATATAGGCAAGATCTTTATCTACATTTATACCACCTAATTGTATAGTCTCTGTATTCATAAGTTTACCCCTATTAAATATAGATACATTAGTAGTCTCATATCCTAAATTAATAATAGCTCCTAAACTCTTATCTAGAGTATCATTTCTAACTTCATAATAATCTCCAAGACCTGATACAGTAATATCAACTACTTCTATACCAGCACCTTCCATAACAGATAAAACAGAATAAATATTCTTCTTAGGAGCAGATACCATAATACCCTTTATTCCAAGCTTTTTACCACTCTTACCAATAGGAGTAGCCTCTACTTTATCATCAACTGAAAAAGCAAGAGGAATAACTGTAATAAGTTCATATTCTTGTGCTAACTTAGAGTATACTGAAGCCTTAATAACTTTATTAATATCATCAGTACTAATAATACCATCTTCATTAGTAATATCAACTTCTCCAGTAACATAAATAAACTTAGAATTATAATCAGGCACATTAACAATAGCCTTATTAATATTTATACCAAGAGAACTACTAATCTCTTTTATTCCATCTTTAATAGCAGTAATAGCTAAATTAGGATCCACAATTAAACCTTTTCTTATCCCTTTTGATTTACCTTCGTAGGAAGAAAGAATATTAACTCTACCCTTAAAATACTCTCCTACAACAAACTTAATTGTATCAGATCCAATATCAACAGCAGTATATATTTTCTTCACGATATCGACTCTCCCTAAAATGATACAGTTTAATTATAACAAAAAATAAAGAAAATGTATATAACTTTCTCTATTTTTCTACATTTTTTCTTCTTTTTTTCCTCGTAAGCCACTTGTCTTCCGAGGCATAAGATAGCCTGTAGTCTATCTTATGATATTATTTACGAGTACTATCAATCTGTTCATATTCATTAATTTTCCAAGTTCCATTATCATTAACTAGTACCATATGAACTTTCTCCATCCATTCTTTCTTATTTATATCTAACCACTTAGCATAAACTACAGCATCTATCTTACTATCATCGCAAGAAGTTACAGCATAAACAGTACTATCAAGTAACGTAACATAAAATATATTTGTTCCCTTACCAGTCTCATATGCATATAAAGAACCATCTTTCTCATAAAAATTATAAAAGACATCAATAGTAGTACCACCACTTATTGAATATGCCAAAAAATGTTGCATACTACTATTATTATCAAAATAATCTTTTGTAACATACTTCATAAGCTGTGAAATAAATTCATTATAAGTATTATATTTACTACATTTAGTGTAACCATTTAACTCATAATCTAGACCAAGTTCACTTGAATTATAGTGAGTAGTTTCGCCACATAAAGTATATGCCGTTGCAGTATTCAAAATAAACATCTGTGCTGTCTCATTAGTAAACAAACTTTTAACTATTTCTCTCTCTTCTGGGAAAAGAGAAGTATCCTCTGTTACTTCTAATTCATTATCTTCACTAGATGTATCTTTACTCACATTACCTTTATTTACAGTAGCAGGTTTATCATCTTTCTTTACGCTATCAATAGCACCACTAAATATCGAATTAATAAATAATCTAAAATCATTATAATTATTATATACGCATATAACTATAGCCAGTAATGTAAATACAACAACAATAACCTTAACCCATATATTATTCTTTTTCATATTATCAAACTCCTAATAAATTATTTATGTAACTTAGCACTCTCTATCGAAGATCTTTGTACTAATCCTAAAGCCACTAATAAACATATTGTATAACTACCACCATAAGACAAGAATGGAAGTGGTACACCAGTTAAAGGAATAAGTCCCATAACACCCATTAAATTAACTACTATATGAGTAAGCATATAAGCAAATACTCCATAACAAATTAATGAATTCTGTAAATTACTAGCCCTTCTAGCCACTTTAATTATTCTAAATAAAACAAATAAATATAAACATATAATAATAACTCCTACTATAAGTCCCCATTCTTCTACTATTATAGGAAATATAAAGTCAGTATAAGATTCTGGTAAATATAAATACTTTTGTGTAGATTTACCAATTCCTTGACCATTTAATCCCCCATTCTTAAAAGCAATAAAACTATTACATAACTGATAACCAGAGTCTTCTTGATATCTCTCACAAGGATCTATAAAGTTAAATCTCTCTAACTGATAATCCTGAAGAAAACTACCCTTTGTAGTAATAAGTACTAATGAAATAACTAATAATATTCCTAAAAAGATCTTATTAAAAATACTTCTACTCTTCTTCTCTACTGGAACAGCATAAAATATAAGTAATGAAATTAAAAATATAATACTAGCAGTACCAAGATCTGGTTGTATTACAACAAGTCCTACTATAACCATAACAAGAAGCATGGGTTTAATAATACCCCACTGACTATCTAATTTCTTCTTATTCTTTTCATAATAAGCTGCTAAATACATAATAACTATTACTTTAGCAAACTCTGATGGTTGAATAGCAATAGGTCCTATCTTATACCAACTAACTGCACTATTAGCTACGTGTCCAAATATTAATAATCCTATTAAAGCTGCTATTACAACAAACATAAGAAAACCAGTTATCTTCTTATAATTCTTTGTAGGAAACAATATAATAAAAGTAAATGCAAATAAACCTATCAATAAAAATATTAATTGTCTAAAGAAATAATGATATGGACTATAATTATATCTCATATAAGACTCCATCGAAGAAGCACTAAGTATCATAATAAGTCCAAAAATAAAAAAGATAATTGTAACAACTAATAGAGGTTTATCCATCTTTGATAATAATTTCTTCATATTATCCCATCCCTATTATAATAATATCACAAAATTATCTTTTTGAAAATTATTTTTTATCTTCTTTACATTTTTTGCCATCTTTACCATCTTTTTTAAGTATAACTACTGAAGTATTATCAGTGTTAATCTTATCTATTAAATCTTCTAATTCTTTCATATTTAAACTTTCTATTACTTTAATAGGATCTTCTTCGATAACCCCATCATATATAATATTATCTACTATTATATCATTTATAGTTTCTATATCTTCAAAAGCAAATAATTCATTACTAATTAATACTTTTTTCTTTCTATCAAAGTCTTTCTTATCTATAGTAATATTCTCTAATGTCTTTTTAACTTCCTCTAAGAATGCTTCATAATTCTTAGTTTCACTAATTAATGATATAAGTATATGAGTATTACAATTAAGTAAATCAACATAAGTAGTATTATTAATAATACCCTCCTTCTTTAATCTCTCATCAAATACACTAGTTTCGTCAAATAAAACAGTAAATATTATATATAGATATAAATGAAGTTTTCTTCTTGTTAATTTTATATTACTAACTGGAAGTTTAATAGTATAAGAAGCTTTAGGTATCTCTGTAGAAGAAGATACTATCTCTTTATCTTTATATACCTTATCTTCTTCTTTTAGTGCTTTAACTTCTATTTTATCTATACTAGGAAAAGATTTATTGCTCTGATTATCTCTAATTACTTTCATTACTTCTTCAACATCAAAAGATCCAGTAACTACTAAAAACATATTTGAAGGATGATAAAAAGTATGATAGCAAGTTTCTAAATCCTCTTTAGTTATTTTATTTATCTCCTTTGTAGTACCTATAATACTATCTCTATATGGATTATTAGAAAGAGTATTATATCTTATTCTCTCAGTTAACATTGAAGCAGGCTTATCCTCATACATATGAATTTCTTCAGTAATAATATTTTTCTCTTGTTCTACTGCTTCATCAGTTAAATATATATCTTGAACATAATTAAGTAAATAATTAATATTTTCTTTTAATTCTTTAGTTGTATAAAATAAATATGTAGTATTTCTAAAAGTTGTATAAGCGTTGCAGACAGCTCCTGATCGAGAAAAGAATTCCATTGGATCAGGTCCTTCTTTAACTGCAAAAACTTTATGTTCTAGAAAATGGGCTATTCCTTTAGGAAAGGTAGTTATTTTATCTTTACCAATAGGTACAAATTCATTATATATAGAACCATATTTAGTAGTAAATGTCACATAATTACCATATACATCATCTTTAGAATACAAAAATACTTCTAAACCATTATCTAGTTTCTCATAGTAGACATCTTCTTCTATATCTTCTATTCTAATCTTCTTCATTCTCTTCCCCCTTTTCTAAAGTAAGAACTGTATAAAAATTAACTTTCTTACTAACTTTTACTAATTCTTCTTTAGTAATGTTATTAAACTTATCTATTCTCTCCAGAGGATCATCAGATCCAACTAATATTTTAGAAAAATAACTATTAATAACTCCAATAGGATTATCAAAAGAAGCTCTAATTGAAGATGTTATTGTATTCTTTGAAGAAGTAATAACTTCATCAGTAAACTTACCCTCACGCATTTCTTTCATACATTTCCTAATTAATTTTAAGCACTTATCTACATTTTCTTTTTCTATTCCAGAATTAATAATTAATATATTATCATAAGACTTAACCATTGAATTAATGTAATAACAATACCCTTTCTTTTCTCTTACTGAATTAAATAATATTGAATTAGAAGATCCTCCAAGTATCTCACCATATAATTTTATAACATACTTTCTTTCATAATCAGTAAGATTATTTAAACTACATAACATAAGAAGTTGTACTTGATTAACATTATCTTCTTCTTTATATTTAACTATTCTCTTTCTTATAGGAAGTTCTTTAACTAAAATATTCTTATTATTCTTTTTAAACGTATTAATTTTAAATTTATTTTTAAATATTTCTTTCATTTCATAAGAGTCAAAGTCTCCTAATACAAAGATATCTATTTGATCTTCATTTAAAACTTTTTGATAGTATTCATATAAGTTCTTCCCAGTTATCTCATCTATTTCTTCAATATAACCAAAAGTATTATATGAATATGGTCTATCTTTAACAGTCTCCATCATCTTTAACATTGAATATTTTATTTTATTATCTTTTATACTAATTATTTGTTGTCTTAACTTATTTTTTTGTTTTTCTACATTTTCAAATGCTCCATCTTTAACATTAGGATTAAATATTAAATCAAGAAAGAATGTAATAGATTCTTCATTCATATTTTCTTCAGTAAATTTTTCATTTAAGAACTTTGTCTGAAAAGATAAATTACTAAAATTACCTAATCTAGATATTGAAGAAGTAATCTTTATATCATAAAGATTTTCACTCTCAATAATTAGATCTCTCTCTGTCTTATATTCTCTACTAGAATCTAAAAGAATCATCTTAAGTAAATTTCTCTTTGTAATTTCTTCTTTTTTTATTTCTCTATAGAAATCTACATCTATTGTTATTGTTTTAAATTTTTTAGTTTTAATTAAATGGAGGTTATAACCTCCCATATCAATTGTTTCAAAATTCATTATTTCACCTCTTCCCCTTTAGTATATACAAAAATTATAATTTTAAACAAGTTTCTAAAGCTAAAAATATTAAATTATCAAGTCCTTGTTCTCTCTCTATACTAGATAAATTATCTGTAAATAAGAAACTATCACTAACCATAAGCATAGCAGCAGCTTTCTTATTTAATAATTTAGCATTCATAAAAAGAGCAAAAGACTCCATTTCTACTCCAAGAACAGAATATTTAGTTACTTTATCTTTAAAGTCATTATTTTGTTCATAAAAAACATCTGATGAATATATATTGCCTTTATTTATTTTGATATTTTTTTCTAATGCTGTATTTTCAATTAAAGTATTTAATACATTACTTCCATCTATATAATTATTTTGATAATTACAAAGAACTCTACCATAATTAGAGTTAGTAACTGAATTAGTAACTAAAATTATATCTTTAAGTTTTAGATCAGTATAACTACCCGCTGTACCTATTCTAATTATACTATCCACATCATATTCTTTAAATAATTCATAAGAATATATTCCCATTGAAGGAATACCCATACCAGAAGGAAAAAGAGTAATCCTCTTACTCTTATAATCTCCTGTATAAGCAGTCATTCCCCTTACATTATTAACTATTTTAGTATTAGAAAGATATTTTCTGGCTATATACTCACATCTTTTAGGATCTCCAGGCATAAGAACTATTTTAGCAATATCTTCTTTATTACTTTCTATATGTGTACTCATATTATTAATCACCTATCTTACAATATCAATACTATATTTCTTAATATTATCTAATTTAAGATTATCATCTAAAGTAAATACTACTTCAAAATTAGTATCTGTACTAGCAAGTTCTTTAGTTTCTTCTCCTATTGAATTAGTATCATCTGCAAATAATCTTACCACTACTTTAATATTAGAGTCTCCACTAATATTTTCTAATTTACCACTAAATTTAATATCACTATCACTAGTATTAACTTCTATATTACTAACTTTTACTTGATTTATAGTAAGAGTATAATCAGTATTTTGAATATCCACTATAGTCTGAGTATTATATGAAACAGTACTATTAGTATCAACACTCTTAGTAATATCTATATATACACTTTTAGTATCACCAGATGTACTAAATCTTATACCAGTAGTAGCACTACTATCATTAATACTATCAATTGTATTTCTACATACTTGATCACTATTACCATAATATACACATACTATACTAGCAATTTCTTTATATATATCAGTAATAATATCATCATTAGTACCATCAAAATTAATTTGAAGTTCATTACCCACTAAAGGTATATTTAAATTAATATTAACATCATCTTTAACATAAGAAACATTAAGTAAATTATCTGAAATAGAAGTACTAAAAGTTGCTCCATCATTCTTATATCTATTAGCAAGACTACTATTAGTAAGTGAAGTAGATATATTATCTAAAGTAATAACACTACTAATAACATTATCTGTAACATCAGGATTTTCTTCTGTTCTAATAAATTTAATATAAACCATAAATAATATACAAGCAAGTAGTATCACCACTAAAAAATAAGCAATTATTGTATCAGTCTTTTCTCTCTTTAATATTTTTTCTCTCATCATTAATTCTTGATCATTCATTATTTAACCTCTTTCTTTCTTCTTTAATTAATTACCAGTAGCTCCTACTGTAAGTGTAGCTTTAAAATTATGATAGTTCATCATATCTAGACTATTTTCCATATTAGCATCTATATAAATATAAAATTTATAAGTAGATACTCCACTAGGAAGAGTACCAGAATAAATATCTAAAGTGTTATTATTACTAGCATTCATAAGATTACCCGTAGCTAGCTGATTATTACTAGCATCTACTAAAACATACTTAAAACTACTACTCTTAAGTTCATTAGGAATAGATGTAACACTAAGTCCAATATTAAATGTAACACTAGAAGTAGCTTTATTAGTTATTGAAATATTAGTAACTTCTCCCTCATTATAGTAAAATACTGGAGCAAGACTAGAAGTATCAATATCAGGACCTCCATCGAAAGTTACACTAGCTATTTCTCCTATTGTCATAGTAAGAGTAGTATTCTCAGTACTTTGCCAAGTAAACCAAGCATATGTACCAGCAACTACCACTAGAGCCATTAAAACAATAATTAAAATAACTAAAAAGTATTTTTTACTAACCAAACTCTTAATTTTATCCTTCATAACATCCTCCATACTATATATCAAATATACTATAATTTTAATTTTTTTTCAAGTATTTATTATAAATCTATTTTACTATTTCTACCTTAATTTTTTCATCTCTACGACAAGTAACATCAAACTTATTACTACAGCTAGGACATTTAACAGTATGTTTGCCCTTCTTTAAAGGTAATCTAACCCTTTGATGACATTTAGGACATTTCTTATACATATGTGTATTTCTATCTTTATATTTCCTCTTTTGAAACAAATAATACTTAACTATCTTATTTTTAAGATCTAAATATCTTCTATTTTCTATACTTCTTCTTCTTTTATCTTTAGAAAGACATCTATATATAGTAAAAGCAAAAATAACATATTCAATAATTCTAAGTACTAAATTATTAATAAATAAATTAATTATAAGTATAATAAA
>JABLTO010071708.1_pt1 | contig 59239 bp, 55 predicted proteins | sample 7160091 | NCBI WGS metagenome assembly JABLTO01 (sample SAMN14651225, study PRJNA627086) | human gut metagenome | isolation source: feces | host: Homo sapiens
TATACATCATGATGTATAATAAAAAAATTAAATAGAAAGGGATCAATCAATAAGAAATTAATTAATATTTCTATAAGATTGATTATACGTGATAATTATGATATTGTTTATACACTTTTGTTTCTTATTTATTTGGATTATGTATGATGGATTGATTGCTACACCGATAACTTTATTTATACCATTTAGTTTAAAAATGCAAAAATTAGTTGCGGAAAAGAAGTATCTTTTAAGTACTTTTATATCTTTAATACCGGTGGGGATATTCTATTTTTCTAATACATCTTCGTACGAATTATATATTAATATACTTATTTTATTTATAGCGATAATACCGCTATTTATACTGACTTATTTTATTCTTTATTTACTTGGATTTTTTAATTTTTATTTGAGTCCAAAGTTTTATAATAGTACTATACCTAATGCTATTTTTTATTTATTATATTTATCTTATATGACAGTTATTTATTTTAGTAGCGATAGTATTGTAAAATTATTATACAATATTTTAATTAATATTTTTCGTTAAAAATGATATCGATAACTCATTGTCGGTATCATTTATTTTTAAATTTTTCTATTTTTAGCATATGAATAACAATAATTGTTATTTTTCCTTACACCTTATAATATTTATCGAGAAACCAATAGTAATTATAAATATGAGTAAGAATAAAAGCACTGCATCAGCTATAGTATACATTAAATAACTAAAGTCTAATTTAAATATACATATTGTTATAATAAATAATAAAAATCGAAATAAATATATTGTCAAAAATATAAAAATTGATTTTTTTAAATAGAATTGCTTTAATGATTCTCTTAAAGAAATGAATTCTATGGAATTAGTAAGCTCATAAGCTAGATGTTGCCATATAATGTAAATCACTATTATTACTTGATATAATGCCCAAATTTTACTTAAAAAATCGGAATCTATAAAATAATAACCAATAGCTGAAAAAAATCCTGATAAATACATATCACTTTCATACGATTTAAAATTCATATATACAATAATTAAATAAAACACAAAGAAAGGAATAAATAATTTCCATTCTCCGTCTAAAAAATTATTTATTAATACAGTAATATTGTATTTAAAATTAATAATACTTTTTCTAATTATTGATTTATATAACATTATACTAATTAATAATAATAGTAAAATCTGCAAAAATGAACAAATAATTTCGCCCAAAAAATCGTTAAATAATACCAAGTTTATGTAACTTATAAATAATAATTTCCAAACATCACTTGACGAAGCACTATTAGTTATAAACAATTCAAGTAATATTAGAAAAAAGCAAAGAAAAGTATTTTTTTTACTACCGTACTTATAATTTACAATGTAAAATATTATTGCTATTAATATGTATATTATTAAAGTTCTTACAAAAAAACATATCAAATACAATTTTAACTCAATATTATATGGTCCTTGTACTATACTGGCAAAATCATTAGACTGTATAAATGACAATAATAATAATAAAAGTAAATTGCTACCAAAATAAATCAGTGTGCTTTTAATAATAACTAATATATTACTAAAGAAATATTTATTTAATGGTCTTTGCCTAATAGAAACATTTGTATTTTTAGTAAAAATTATCAAGTAAAATGAAATCATAAAAACAGCTAATAAGTTTACAGTAGCAATTAATGGTGATTTCATTCCATTATATATGCACAGCTCGAAATTATTGCATCCCATCATCATATATGATGAGATTAAATTGCATAATAATATAAGCGCAATAAATAAATAAATTTTATTTTTTAAAAATCCAAAAAATTCTTTCATGCTTTTTTGACCGTACCATTATCAAATGAATAAACTTCATCACTTAGATTATCCAAATCTTCCATTATATGCGTTGACACTATAATCAGCTTATCTTTTTTCTTTTCCTGTAAAAGATATTTGGATATTTTCTTGACAGTATCATTTTCAATTCCATTGAATGGTTCGTCCAATATCATAATTTGAGGATTTTCCATAATTACCTGAGCAATGCCTAACTTCTGCTTCATTCCCAAAGAATACTCAGAATATTTTTTATCTTTTTCTTCATATAAATTTACAACTTTTAAAGCATTATTTATTTCATCGTCAAAAATTTTATGCTGAATATAGGCAAGCAATTTTAAATTTTCAAATCCGCTAAGATTATGAAAAAAACTTGGTTTTTCTATCAAAGCTCTTAAGTTAGGGACATAAACATCATTCGAATTATACTCAATTCCGTCAAATAATACTTTACCAGAAGTCGGCTTATACAGTCCACAAATAAGTTTTAATAAAACACTTTTCCCACTACCATTTCTACCTGACAAGCCATAAATTTTACCACTAGTCATTAATAAATTAACATCTTTTAAAACTATATTTTTTTTAAATGATTTTGATAAATTTTCTACTTTTATTTCCATAACTTCCTCTTTTCATTATTCATTTTTCTCACAAGCTACAATCAATTTTTCTTTATTTTTATAGCACATTGCAACTACTGTTGAAGATATTATGAATGCAAATAAAGCAAATAACATAATTGGAGCTTCTCCAAAGTTTATGTTAAATGATAGTTGACTCATAATATTAAATGCATATCCAATCTCACTTTTAAATAAGATAAGACATAAATTTTTTAATATTAACTCCAAAAATAACTGAACACTTATACAGAAAATATATGATACTAATACAGCTGGGAAAAATTTGTGAACTTTTCTAACAACTATTAATCCCATATTTATGTAAGTAAAATTAAGTAAAAGAATGTAAATAAAAAATAATACTAAGAAAACAATAGGATTATATATTAAACTTGAATCATACCAAGCTGATGTCATATACTCAACTGTATAATGATAATCTAACTTGTAGAAAATTATTCCATTTATAAAAATAATTAATAATAACGCTGGAATAATCCAGAAATATTTGTAACCATCTTTAAAAATTTCTTTTTTAAAGTTTTTATATGATTCTCTATTATTTACATTAATTATATACTTATATCTAAATTTTTTAGATAAAGTATATAGCATCGGAATTACAGCTATTAGGAAAGCCACCGGATTAAACCAATATAAGCCAAAAAATAATACCTCTTGAAGATATGTATATATGTCAATATCATTAGCTCCTAAACTATTTTCCATTTCTTTGCAATAATTAACATGGTCGTCAGTATAATTGCTTTTATCATTTAAAACTTCTACGCATTCTGACTTGTTTTTTTCTATTCTTTGTCTTAAATTATTAAAATTACTATTGGCAGTTAAGCAAGCATGAACAACGATGATACTTAATATTAAAAAAATGAAAATAGCAATAAAATTTTCTTTTAAAATTTTTTTCATATTTCATATTCTCCTATTAACAATAAGCTCTTTACATTTAGATAATAACATATCAATAAAATTAAAGTCAATAATTCGATAAAACAATAAAATTTTATATAATTTCAGCCAATATAAACTGGTTATTATAAAATAAATTCAGTAACTTTAAAATATAAATTTAATTACTATTAATGTACAAAATAAAAATACGTCTAATTCTTTTGATAAATTAAACGCACTCATTATTCAAGCTCTAAAAACTAGAGTAAAATTTCATCTGTCAGGGACAGAAGGATTTAAACCCTCGCGAACGGTTTTGGAGAGATTAGCCACATTGGTTAAAATCGGTCAAAATCCTAGTAAAATCGGGTTTTTTCGCAATAATTCAGGGCATTTCTAAAGTGCCACTTTTTTGACTCTTTTCGTATCATTTCGACCAAAGTGTCACAGAAATGGCACAAAATTATTTTTGGTAAAAATTCCGTGTGCCACCTAAAAAAGACCGTCATACTATATAATTATTATTTATTTTAAAGAACAAATATATTCTATTATTTTTTGTACTTTTCAAAGTCATACCTCCTTTTGCATTGAAATAAAAGTATTTATTATAAATATACCGTTGGTAGTATAACAGGATATAAGAAAGTTTGGCTGGATTTTAAAAATTTTGTATCTATTGAAAAAGATGAAATCCCAAAGTTTCTAATTAATTAAACAAAAGAGAAGATACAAATTAGTACTTTCTCTTTTTTGATCTTACCATAAAGATCTATCGTAACGTTTAACATCATTTTTCATATCTAAATTTACGAATACGATATCGTTATTTTGAGAGTCTATATTTAATTATTTCTTATATTACATGCCTCCCTGTTATGTTCATAATAACATGTTTAATTTTTAATAGGAAATAAAAAATTATTTTAGTCAAAATGGTTTCTATTCGTAGCTACTAATAGTACATTCATAGGCAGAAATCGAGCAATTTATTAAAGCACGACTATTTTTTCCATCAATAGTTGCACTACCGTAATACAGTATTTCATCATTGCTTATTTTTTGAATATCTCCAATTAAAAATGGATTAATTTTACCTTCTACATTATACTTAAGTTCAATTATTTTACTGTTTCTTCCATCTAAATCAATTTCAAATACCATTGGACTTTCTTCGCCAATTCCAACTCCATATAGCTTATCACCATAAAATTGATAAACGCTTTTCATTTTATAAGCATCTATTTTATTTGAAGTTAAAGTATTTAATAAGATGTAATCATTATTTGCAACCTTATAAAATAAACCTGTTTGTGTTTCTTCTGAATCTTGTGGAGTTAAATCAGCTAAGGCATATACTTCATCATAACCATTATTATTATATATATATGTATTTAAATCCTTATCAATCAAATTATAATGTTTAAAGTCATCTTGCTTTGTACACCCAGTATTAAACATACACACTAATATTAAAACAATCAGTAAAATTTTTTTCATTTTGCCTCCATAATAACTTAAAATTATTAATTATTTTAATTATAACATGAATATAAAATGTTTGTTTTAATTATTTCAAAATTTTAAAAATACCCTTAACTTAAAAAAATAACTACCTTGGCTGTATTTTTCTCAAATATTATTGAAATGCTTTTTATATAAAAATATAATCACGACACTCTTAAACATGAAAATGGTGCGTTAATGTGCATTTATACTATAACTTTTTTCAAAATTCTTTTTAGTTATCAAATTATAATATTCATATTTTTATTTTTTAAATTATTCAATGAAATGTCATTTGCTAATAATTCTTCTAAAAGTTTAGAATCTTTATATATATTTTCTTTTATTCCTTTAATTGAGAATTGATTATAATTTATTGATATTGTTTTTTTTTGAATTTTAAAATGCTAATTGTACATAATATTATAAATATTATAATTAATATAAAACATACATAAAATTTTCTTAAATCTCTTTTAATATGCGTTTCCAGATAGACGCTTTCAGTATAAATTATCTTATCTTTATAATAAATGTTTATATCACCCAATTTACTACTTTTTTTATCTTTAAATGATATATCATTTTTTCCAATATATTCTATATTTAAATCATTAAAGTTGTAATCATTGGGTAAATACGCGTAAATATCATTTAATATTTTAATATCATAACTTTTTACAGTACTATCTAAAACATCTAAAGTTTTTATATAACTATCTTTTGACAAAACTAATTTATTACTGTAGTTAGTATCTATAAAATCTATTAAAGATAGCGTATCAGTTAAATTATACACATTATCATCTTTTATTGCCCCCAAAGTTACAATTAAAATTTCTTGCTCTTTTGATATAAAATAAGCTCCTATACATAAACCTGCATTTAAAGTAAAACCAGTTTTACTTCCAAGTATTCTTGAAAAATCTTTATTTATTTTTTTATTATATGTATATAATGTGCTTTTAATTTCCAATCCGTTTGACAATTTATATTCTTTTGCTGTAAATACCTGTTTAAATATTTCATTATTTAAAGCATATTTTAATAAAGTTAAAATATCACTTGCAGTGCTATAATGATTTATATCATCTAATCCGACAACATTAGTAAAATGAGAATTTTGCATTCCAATTTTCAAAGCATTTTCATTCATTTTATTTACAAAATTTTGAATATTACCAGATAAAGATATTGCAAGGGCAATCGTAGCGTCGGCTCCAGAAGGCAAAATTGAAGCATAAAGTAAATCTAAATATGAAACTTCATCGCCAATTTTTAAGCCTGCTTTCGATGTATCCCATCTAACCAAATTATTCATTTCTTTTGTATAAATTATTTTGGCATTTAAATCATCAATTAAATCTAAAGAAGTTATTACAGTTAATATTTTAGTTAAAGACGCAACACTTGCCTTCTCACTTGCTTCCAAACTATACATTGCCTCGTTCTCACTTAAATTATATACGATTGCATTATGGTAATGTAATTCAGGATATTCTAAAGCATACACATATGCTGGAAAAATGACTATTAACATAAACATTATTAACCGTAAATATTTCATAATTACCTCATATTTAATATATCATTAATGGATAATATTGTAAATTTTAAAAATTTGGAGCAAAAGTCTCCACACTTATTCTACACTAGTATTTAACACTACAGCTATAAATAATGATATAATATTTTTGTTTATCTGTGAGAATAAAAAAAGAAACCTTTGTAGGCTTCATAATATATACTAAACCGCTAAAAGCGGCATATGTCCAATGGCAGGGACAGAAGGATTTGAACCATCGCGAACGGTTTTGGAGAGATTAGACACATTGGTTAAAATCGGTCAAAATCCTAGTAAAATCGGGCTTTTTCGCAATAATTCAGGGCATTTCTAAAGTGCAACTTTTTTGACTTTTTTCGTATCATTTCGACCAAAGTGTCACAGAAATGGCACAAAATTATTTTTGATAAAAATTCCATGTGCCACCTAAAAAAGACCATCATACTATATAATTATTATTTATTTAAAAAAACAAATATATTCTATTATTTTTTAATTTCTATTAAGTAAAAATCATCTGTATTATAGTCTACACCTATAATCCCGCTATTACTCGGCTCATAAAAACGATTTAAAAAAGGATTTATACTAACTTTATTTAACTTGTTGTCTTCTGTATCTAATAGGTATATTTTATTCATGGAGCTAATAAAGTATAGATTATCATCTAGTCTAGTTATATTTTTATACTCAGAAATTGGCACCTCAATTTTTTTCTCATCATTGTAATAAGCGGCACCACCATTATATGTTTGATTCTGCATTAAGTATGTATAAAATTTATAATTTTCACTATCATAAAAATCATTTATTACATAATCATCTTCTTTAATTTCATAAGAATATATACAATTTGTAGTTTTTTCCGGTATGTTAATTTTATTAATTTTAGCAACACCATTATTATATGTTTCATAATATAAATTATCATTATAATATTTAAACATATTCATGCTAGTGAATGTCGTACCTGTTTGATTACCATAGTCATAAAATCCAGATGCTATTTTGCTAATATTACTGTTGCTATCAAGCATTTTTATTTCAAATTTAGAATAACTGCTGTTTGAATCGGTATAATCATCAACTAAAGTATAAAATAGAGTGTTGGAACTTGAAATAAGTTTTGGCGAAAATACGGCATTACTTACCTGACCATGCTCTAATGTCTTTTCATTCTTCAAGTTTAAATCAGATTCTATAATTTTAAAATAAGTTTTATCAGTTTTTGAGTCATAGTTGATACAAGAATAATAAATTTTACCATTAAAAATTGCTACATCCCAAATTCTGTTATTTCCATTGTATTTTATTTCACTTACTTCATCTTTATCAATATCGTATATTAATAAATATTTTGTTACAAAAGTTATATCATTGCTAAGAGTATCATTTAATTCTAGAATAAATTTATTATTTTCTATTTTTAATCCTGTTATATCATCGACATTATTATGTTTTTTTAAATAATTACTTAATTTATCTATCTTAGATGAATTTAAGCTAATTACATCATTTGAAATGCTAAGAAAGTCATTTTGTTCTTTTTTATTGTTATCATTATTGTTATTGTTATTTAAATTTTCATTATTATCGTGATTACTATTTTTAATAATATGCAATGATATTTCCAAAATTACTAACGCAAAAATTATAATGATTACTATAAATTTAATGTATTTCTTTTCCATAAAATAAGATTTATTAAACACATTGTGTTTAATAAACTCCTTTCTTTATTATACGCAAAATTATTTAATTATATATCTTCCACTTACATTAACCGTATTAAATACATTAGTCAATAAATCTCTTTGCTCACCAAATGTGTTGCCATTTCCATAATTATGGCTATATGTATCGAAATATATTATAGTTTTATCAATACCAGGATAGTCTGCTTCTGATAATCCCCCAACTGTTATATAATGGCCTAGATTTGTTCCATTATATTTAACTAGAGTTTTTGTTTTTGCATGTAGAATGATTGGCTTGTTTGCATGAACATTCTCCTTAACCAGTGCCCTAAAGCTCGTTTCATTATAATTCTTACCTAAAGTATAGCTATAATACCCACTTTTAGTATATTTATTTAAAACATTTCTTATCAAATAAACATATGCACTGCCATTTTCATCTGTTTTTGTTTCCTTTGCATAAGTTGCTTGAGATTTAGATGTTCCGTTTATGAATTGTAATACTTGTTTAATATTTGCTGGTCCACACCAGTTACTTTTTTCTTGCTTATAACTTGGAATTGAAAGTTTGAAAGTTTGGTCTGTAAAGTATAATAATGAAATGCCATCATTATCATTAATATAATTTACAGTTGAATCATTTTTTATACTTTCCAAATATTCATCTGTGTAAAGTGTACCGTTTTTACAAGATAAATCCAAATCGTTAGGATCACTCTGTTGAATTATATAATTATATTCCTCTGCAGTATATTTTTCACATGCCTTTGCATTTGTAGTAAACGGAATTAGCACTAATAAACTAAGTCCAAATATTAATTTCTTCATTTTTTATTTCCTCCTATAATAAAATACCATTAACCTCCCGCTTTTTTGATACCTTTAACAATCTTATTTTTTTTAAATCACTTTCCTTCTAATTAATATGACAACACGACAACTATAACAAGCTCTGTTTTCCTTGTTACGTCTAAAGCTTAGCATAAGTTATTAAAAAATGTATAGCAATTATTAACGCAACTAACGCAATTGCTACGCAACTCATACCGCAATTGATACACCTGGCATAGCATCGTAATATTTATTTACTTCATTTTTAAATTTTATTACTCGACCAAGCCCAGAACTTGATAAGTAATAATTAGTAGCTTGAGCATAATTAATTTTGTTTGTAGTTGAATGTTGGTATGTTGCATAAATATCACCAGAACCACTTATAATAAATTCCAGAAAGACACACCTAATTGTATCTGCTGGCATTTTAAATGAAACACCTAATCCATTGTTAAATTTTCTAATATCATCAATTTGGCGTATTTCATAATTATTGCCATATATATATTTAGCACCATTAACTTTAACTAGTTTAACGCCTGATAATCTTGCGGCAAAAATATCATAATTTTTAACCTTTGGCTGAATATACCAATCAAGTCTAATAGTAACCATTTTTCCAGCAACTACAATTTTTAAATTTTTATAATTTGTTTTTACATTATCAGATAACAAATTGTATTGTAGATTATCATCAACAGATATCATTCTAATATTGTCAATATTTTGACTCATTAAATAGTTAAAGTTATCATTAGTAATTGTCATCAAATACTCATCACCATAATAATAAACTAATTTTTGATATATGTTGTCATCAATTTCAACACCATTTTTGTTTGTCATAGCATAAACATTACAATTAATCATAATAAAAATAAAACAAATAAAAGCAATTAGTTTCTTCATAAATTTCTCCTTTCTTGAAAATATTATAGTGCAAAATATAAAATTGCGGGTGCAATTAAATAAGTTGCATCCGCAATTTTATAAGTTTTACAGTTATTCTTTTTTATCAATCAAAAAATTTATAAATTTTGCATAATCTTCATAAGTCAAACAATTTTCTTCATTACAATTTCTAGAACCATTTACCCTAATTGATTTTTCCATTATTTTTTCACTTTTAGCATTATACTTTTCATATAAATACATTGAGTTTCCTAATGATTCTAAAGTTTCTAAAATGTCATTTTTATTTATATATGCTTTGTAATTGTTACCATCATAATTTACAATATTATCATTGAATATATAATTATAATTTGAACCATCATATTTGAAACCATAATCATTTAAATAATTATCTCGAGTATATTTAAAATCATAATCACAAGTCTTGTCATACTCTTTTTCATTTGTATAATAATCATATTTTTGATATGTATTATCATTAAAATAAACAATTAAGTGCATACCGCATTTATTTATATATTTCAAATTATACTCATCAGAAATAGAATTTTCATGTATATTAATATTTTTATCAGATGTATTAATAATTGATTTTTCTTCGTTATTATACACAGTATATAAATAGATATTTTTATAATCTTTAATTTCTTTAATATTATAAATATTTATATAACGTTCCTTATAAGTAATAACATAAACTCCCGAAAAATAATCATCAAAATAGATATCGTATATTTTCTGATATTTAATTAAATAAATTATAAAACTTATTATTAAAATCACTATTAATAAAATTATAAATGAAATTTTTAAGTATTTATAATTTTGAAAAGTTGACTTTTTTACTTCCTTTGATGATTTAATCAATTCTTCATCTGAAACATCTAAAAAATTTGCAAGTTTACTTATAATTTCACTATCACTTGGAAAGGCAATACCATTTTCCCATCTCGACAAATTTTGACGAGTATAATTGAGTTTATCAGCTAATTCTTGCTGTGATAACCCTTTAGCCTCACGAAGTTTTTTTAAATGTTTTCCACGTTCTTCATTATTCATTAATCTAAAATCCTCACTTCATATAATAACAATATTAACATTAAAAATCTATAATTATTCACATAATTTATTTCAGTTCTATAACACTATAGCTTTTATTATATAGCATATTTAGAAATTTTTATGTTCCAATTCAGCACATTGGAAAATATATTTTTTTAAATACCTCAGAAAGTTATTCTCAAAAAAATTCTCTATAAGTTAGAAAGGAGATTTATTTAATTCTTATATTTTAGAATTAAAATAAAACATTATTGAAGAATGAATCATTAACAACTAAAATCAAAATTATAGAATCCAAAAACAATAGAAGAAAAGGCATAAACAAAATAGTATTTAAAGTAAATATAATATATTTCGAAAACAATAATAACTAGAAAAATAATGTTTGTATTATTTAAATATGGTATTTTTCCCAAAAAAAAGAAACCTTAAGACAGGCTTCTAAATATATTAAACCGTATAAAAACGGTATATGACAATGGCAGGGACAGAAGGATTTGAACCCTCGCGAACGGTTTTGGAGACCGTCATACTACCACTATATTATGTCCCTAATTTTTCCTTTGCTCTTCCATTATAATACATAATATATGATTTTAGCAAGGAAAAATTACTTTTTACCTGTGGATAAGTTGTTAGTTATCCACAGGTTTTATTAAATTCATCAATTTTGAAGAAGGAATTATTATTTTAATTGGTCCACTTACCCAAGGTGCTACTTGATATGGTGGAAATGTTAAATGCAAACCTTCTTTATCAAAATAATATAAAGAGAAGTTTTCTAGTATTGGTTTAGTCCCTTCCTTTAACCAATTTTTATCTTCATTAGCACCTATTTTTATTAATTCTTCATAACTTAATTTAGAAAGTATTTCTAAGTAATTATCATCCTTAAAGAAATCTTTTAATTCCAGAATTTCTCCATTCTTATTATAAGTAAACTGTTTATTTATTAAGAAATAATGAACACCACCTGTATAACTATAAATAAAATATTGTAAATAATAAATATCATTATATTCATGTAATTCATAATCAGTATAAAAGTCATTTTTTATTTCATTATAGTTTTCATACTGTTTAAATTCTTCTAACTTTTCATCTAACCAATTTTTAATCTTTTTATTAACATTGGGAAAAGGTGTTTCATAAATATCTATTTTATAAGTATATTTATCAGTACTTTCTTTTACTTCATAAGCAAGAACAGGACTAGTTAAAATAAGAGATGATAGTATAAACGTAAATAATAATTTCATATAATCACCATTTATATGATAACCAAAAAAGTAGAGATTATACTCTACTCTAGTTATAATATATTTTAACTAATTTTGATTAATTATTATCTTATCATTTTGATAATCAACTTCTAATTTAGCATTAGGTTTAACAGTATTTTCGATTAATTGTTTAGCAAGGACAGTTTCTAGTTCTCTACTTACTAGACGTTTTAGTGGTCTTGCTCCGTAATATTCATCATAACCATTTTCAACAAAGTAATTTCTAGCGGCAGGTGTTAAAGTTATAGTTAGATTTAAGTCTTTTAGACGAGTTTCTATTTCTTTGATTAATTTATCTAAAATACTAGATAATACTTCTTTAGTTAATTTATTAAACATAATTACTTCATCAATACGGTTAATAAATTCTGGTTTAAAGTATTTATGTAATTCTTGTTCAACCTTTTCTGGTTCGTTATTTAAGATATATTCACTACCAACATTAGAAGTCATAATAATTATGGTGTTTTTAAAGTCAACAGTACGACCATTAGAATCTGTCAATCTACCATCATCTAAGATTTGTAATAATAGGTTTAAGACATCTGGATGTGCTTTTTCGATTTCATCAAATAGTACAATACTATAAGGATTACGACGAACAGCCTCGGTTAATTGTCCACCTTCTTCATAGCCAACGTAACCAGGAGCGGCACCGACTAGACGTGATACAGAATATTTTTCCATATATTCACTCATATCAATTCTAATCATGTGTTTTTCATCATCAAATAGTTCATAGGCAAGAGCCTTAGCTACTTCGGTTTTACCTACACCAGTTGGTCCTAGAAAGATGAAGGAACCAATTGGACGATTAGGGTCTTTAATACCACTACGACTGCGAATAATAGCTTCACTTACTAATCTTAAAGCTTCTTTTTGTCCTTTAACTCTCTTACTTAAGTTTTCTTCTAAATGTAAAAGTTTTTCTTTTTCACTACTTACTAATTTAGCAATAGGAATATTGGTCCATTTGCTAATAACGTTTGCTATATCATCAGAAGTTACAACATCACTTAAAATACGTGATTTTTCTTGTGAATTTAATTCTTCTAATTCTTTTTCTAATCTTGGAATAGTACCATGACGAAGACGTGCAGCTGTTTCTAAATCATAACGATTTTCAGCCGTTTCTAAATCAAATTTGGCTTTCGATATCTCTTGTTTTTTATTCTTAATGTTTTCATTAAGATTTTTTTCTTTTTCCCAAGCACTTCTTAAATCTTGTTCTTGAAGTTTTAAGTCATATAATTCTTTATCAATTTCATCTTTGCGGCGAAGAGATAATTCATCTTTTTCTTTCTTAATGGCTTCTCTTTCAATTTCAAGACGCATAATTTTTCTGGTAAGTTCATCTAAGTTAGTAGGAACACTATCCATTTGAACTCTAATTGTAGCACAAGCCTCATCTACTAAATCTAAGGCTTTATCTGGTAGATAACGATCTGTTATATAACGGTTTGATAAAGTGGCTGCTGCTACTAAAGCTTTATCTTGAATAGTAACACCATGATGTATTTCAAATCTTTCTTTTAAACCTCTTAAGATAGTTATAGTATCTTCAAGTGTTGGTTCATGAACAATTATCTTTTGGAAACGACGTTCTAGGGCACCATCTTTTTCAATATATTTACGATATTCATTTAAGGTAGTGGCACCGATAACATGAATTTCACCACGCGCAAGCATTGGTTTTAAGATATTGCCGGTATCCATAGCACCTTCGATAGCACCAGTACCTACAATCATGTGGATTTCATCAATAAACATGATGATGTTACCTTCACTCTTTTTAATTTCATCTAAAACTTTCTTTAATCTTTCTTCAAATTCACCACGGTATTTAGCACCAGCAATTAAAGAAGCCATGTTAAGTTCCCAAATGGTTTTATCTTTTAAGGTACTTGGAACATCACCTTTAACAATTCTTTGAGCTAATCCTTCAACTATAGCAGTTTTACCAACACCTGGTTCACCGATTAAGACAGGATTATTTTTAGTTTTACGCGATAAGACTTTAGTTATACTTCTAATTTCTTCATCACGTCCAATTACAGGGTCAATTTTTCTTTTATTGACCTCTTCATTTATATTACGACCGTATTTCTCTAATACGTTTTCATTTTCTTCTGGATTATTATTAAACATATATATTTCCCCTTTCGAGTATTAATTATACTCATTTTTTAGCACTTGTCAAGTGTGAGTGCTAATTATTTTATAAAAGAAAATAACACATAGTGTTAATATGAAACTAATTATATCTAATCAAAATATTGTTTAGAGTTTTCTTTTACTTTCTTATATTCTTCAATATACTTTTTTAATATGTAACAAATTTCACCATTTATACTTTTTTCTTCTTCTAAGGCTATCTTTTTTAAATCATTATATAAGTCAATTGCCATACGCAATGTCATATTCATAGTATCACTCCCATACCAAAATTATAGCATTACGGTATTGACCCAGTAGTTTCCTGATAGCATCATTATGATATATTAATTTCTACTATTACAATTTTTATTTTAACTATATTTATAGGAATTAGTTATTCTCTGTGGCAGACAATAAATACCCAAGATAGTATTAATGTTGCAACGACAAAATGTTTTAATGTCGAAATTACTAGTCAAAAGAACAGTATTTCTTTAGAAAATGCTTATCCTATTAGTAAAAAAATTAAGCAATTATGATGCAACTATGGAAGATTTAGATAATGAAATTAAAAGTATAGTTACTTATTTAGACACAAAAAGAAGCCTTTTCGACTTCTTTTTATTTTACTATCTCAGCCTTAACAACTTCATTACGATTACATTTTACTGTAAAAGAATTATTACATTCTGGACATTTAACCGTATGCGTACCCTTTTTTAAAGGTAGTTTTAATACTTGATGACACTTTGGACATCTTTTATATAAGGCTTTATTATAGTTTTTAATTATATCTATACATAATTTAAATTTCTTTTTAGGACAACTTATTATCTTAACATAGATACTATTTTCTTTTCTTCTTTGGTTAACATTTTTAGATACTATTCTAAATATTAGAATAGCTATACTAAGAACTAAGGCTAAACTTAAATAAATATTATTAATAAAGATATCCATTATACTTAAGATAATAATTATTATTAAATTGAAATTAAATAATTCATCAAAGCCATTTCTTCCAGGCATACTACGGTTTATTAAATCTTTATAAGACACAAAGACCTCCTTTACTTAGCTAAATATTCACAAATTAAATTACTTATTTCCGTTGGATTTTCAATACTTAAACCTTCAATTAATCTAGCTTCAGCATATAAAATCTTAGTATAGTTCTTTAACTCTTCTTTATCATTTGTATATAAGTCTTTAATCTTCTTAGCAATTTCATGATTTTCATTGATTTCTAAGACTTTGTTAGCCGTTACTCCATTATCAAATGGCATATTTTTCATTGTCTTTTCCATTTCAACGGAGATATCACCTTCACTGGATAAGCATACTGGATGATTCTTTAATTTGTTAGTAAATTTAATTGCTTTAACATCTGGTATAGCTTCTTGCATGAATGTAAACATATCTTTAGCTTCAGTATTCTTTTCTTCTAATTCTTTCTTTTCTTCTTCTGTTTCTAAATTAGCATTTTCACTGCATACATTTTTAAATTCTTTTTCTTCATAACTTCTTAAAGTCATAAGAGCAAATTCATCAACATATTCAGTGCAGTATAGAATTTCATAGCCTTTTGCTTTAGCAGCCTCTACTTGTGGTAATAAATCAATCTTATCAACAGTTTCACCGCAGGCATAGAATATATCTTTTTGATCCTCTTTCATACGACTAACATATTCTTTTAAGGTTGTATATTTTTTATCATTGGATGAAATAAACATTACTAAATCTTTTACTTTATCTTTATCTATACCATAATTATTATATACAGCATACTTTATTTGCATGCCAAAGGCCGTATAGAATTTTTCATATTTAGCGCGGTCTTCATCACGCATAGTTTCTAATTCTTTTTTAATCTTACTTTCAATAGAATTAGCAATAGTCTTTAAGATACGATTTTGTTGTAAGGTTTCTCTTGAAATGTTTAAAGAAAGGTCAGGTGAATCGACAACGCCTTTAACAAAACTAAAGTAATCTGGCAATAAATCAGAACATTTATCTGTAATTAAAACACCATTAGAATATAGTTGTAACCCTTTTTCATATTCTTTAGTATAATAATCAAATGGAGCATGAGAAGGAATATAAACTAGAGAAGTATATTCAATAGTACCTTCAGCCTTAGTATGAATATGAGCGATTGGTTCTTCATAATCAAAGAATTTATCACTATAGAAAGTATTATATTCTTCTTCAGTTATTTTAGATTTATCTTTCTTCCAAATAGGAATTAAAGAGTTTAAAGTAGCAAGTTCGGTATGTTCTTCATACTCATCAGGATCTTTTTCATCTTTTTTAGGTTTTAAATGTTTATGAGTTTCATACATAGTAATTGGATAAGTTATATAATCGCTATATTTCTTAATTAAAGTTGAAATTTCATATTCTTCTAAGTATTTAGAATACTTTTCATCTTCAGTATCATCTTTTAAATATAAAATAATATCAGTACCATAATTTTCTTTAGTAGCCGGTTCGATTTCATAACCATCTATACCACTAGAAATCCATTTACTGGCTTTATCAGTACCATATTTTTTAGATATAACTTCTACTTTACTTGCTACCATGAAGGCTGAGTAAAAACCAACCCCAAATTTACCAATGATATCAATGTTTTCTTTATGTTCATTATTCTCTTTAAAATCACTAGAACCACTCTTAGCAATCGTACCTAGGTTATTTTCTAGTTCTTCTTCAGTCATACCAATACCATTATCACTGATAGTTAAGGTTTTGTTTTCTTTATCAGGGGTAATATGAATATTAAATTTAGATGTATCAACTTTGATATCTTTATCAGTTAATGACATATAATGTAGTTTATCAATAGCATCACTAGCATTAGATATAATTTCTCTTAAAAATATTTCTTTGTTTGTATAAATGGAATTAATCATTAAATCCATTAGTTTTTTAGATTCAGCTTTAAAGGCTTTTTTCTTCATATATATTATCTCCTTTTATATAAATATATTATTTAGTGTTATCTTTTTTATTTTAGCAGTCATATTTCTTGAATGCTAAATAAAGTATAATGCTTTTTTTAGCACTTGTCAATTAGAGAGTGCTAAGTTTTTGATGAAAATTGGGCGAAGAAATTATGATGTATATGTGATACCGCATAAGATATAGTAGAAATAAAATAACGAGGTGAAAATATGAGTGATACATTTTTTCTATCTATCCTAAATGGATATGATACTCTTTTTAAAGCTTTATTAATTTTTATTGTTTTGGATTACTTAACTGGTGTAATGAGAGCTTTTTATACTGGTAAGTTAAGTAGTAAAGTGGGAGCTAAAGGAATTATTAAGAAAATTGGCTATATTATTTTGGTTATAGTAGTAGAAATATTAGATATTTTACTAAAAGATAATGGTTATTTAAGGAATATTGTTATTTATATGTTTATTGCTAACGAAGGAATAAGTATCTTAGAAAATTGGAGTGCTATGGGTATTAAGTTGCCGGCAATAATTAAGGATAAATTTAATAATATGAAGGGAGGTGATGAAAATGAGCAAAATAAGTAATTTAATCTTTCATAATAAAAGACATTATATAACGCAAAAATTTAGTAATAAACATAAAGCAGTAGATTATGGAACTTACAGGAAGAAAATAAAACAGTATGCTATTGAGGAGGGAATTATAACTTACACAGGTTTAATTAGTGGTGGTAAGGCAGTTAAAATTAAATATCCAAGAATAAATAAAGAATTTATGCATTTACATTTAGATAAAATTTTAGTAAAAAAAGGGCAAATGGTTAACAAGAACACTGCTGTTGGCACAACTGGTATGACAGGTATCGCAACAGGTATCCACTTACATTTAAGAATAAAAGATTTAAAAACAAATAAAATACTAGATCCTGAAGAATACTCATTAATTTATGAAGAGGATAATCATATTTATTATATTGTTAAAAGAAAAGATAATTTAACTAAGATTGCTAGAAAATATAAAATGACATGGCAAGAACTTTATCGCAAAAATAAAGAGATTATAGGTTCTAACCCAAATCTCATTCGTGTTGGTCAAAAGTTATTAATTAAATAATCATCGTTACTTTTTTATAGGTCTCTTATCTTTTATTTTTAGTTTCCTTTTTTTCTTGTTTCTTAAATAATTTTAAAGATTTCTTTTCTCTTGCTGATACTTGCTTCTTATATTTTTCTAGATGTTCTTTAAGAGAAATATTTTGATTAAATGGTAAGATAAATGAATATTTCTCTTTTGCTTTTTCTTGATGTTCACGAATAGATACTTTTAGTTCTTCTAATTTAACTGGAATATTATTTTCTTTGGCATACTTCTTAATCTTGTGGTATAGCTTAGTTGAATATACATAGTCAATAACAATAATTCCAAAGAAGACACCGAGTACAAATGAAAATGCAAGGTTATTAGAAAACCATTTTAAACCATTAAGAATAGGTTGTGCCAAGAAAAAGTAATATAAAGCAGCAATGCCTGTCCAGATAGCCGAGAACAATGGACAAATTATTCCTTTGTAGTTTCCCCATTCATTGGAATAATCCCATAGTTTAGGTCCCTTACCGTCAATAAATGATAAACCACCAATAAGCTCAATAAGTGTCATGGTAGCACCCATAAGTAAAATAACAATAATAGGATGAACATTTAGATTATGAAACATTAAATAGATAGCTGTTAAGGCTGCTAGTCCAAAGCCATAAATTGGTAAGTATGGACCAACTAGAAAGCCTGGATTTACCCATTTTCCAGAAACAGCTCGTCTAAAAAATAGTTCCATAATCCAACCGCAAGTACAACCAATATAGAAGATAAACATAAATGTTAAAAATAAATTCATATAAAACACTCCTTTAACTTTCTAAAGTAGAACTGCTAGTTCTTCTTTTTTCTTACATTGATTTTAGCATAGAAAGTTAAAAAAAGATAGCAATTAATAATAAATGATATTCATAATCAGTTTTAAAATTAATGACGTACTTTTAACATGTTGCATATAATTTTATAGGTGATTTTTTATGTTAATTAATTATACGACGAAAGAACTAGATTTACTGGCTAGAATTATGCGGGCTGAAGCTTTAGCGGAAGGTAATCTTGGGATGCTGATGGTTGGTAATGTTGTTGTTAATAGGGCAATTGCTAAGTGTTTAACTTTTAAAGATATTCGAACTATTACTGATGCTATTTATCAAAAAAATCAGTTTAGTGGGACAAAATCTAGTTTGTTTCAAGGAAGTGCGACTACTAAAGAAAAAGATTTAGCCAAAAGAGTTTTAAGGGGAGAATATTTCTATCCGGCAACCCATGCTTTATGGTTTTATGCTCCGAAAACTGGTGATTCTTGCAAAAATAAATGGTATGATCAGGCTCTAGCAGGTAGATATAAGAATCATTGCTTCTATAATCCAGATCCTGGAGTATGTGTAGAATTATATTAGTTTTTATTATTATCTAAATAAATATTACTTAAAGTTACATTATTAATATCATCAATATTAAATGAAGAATTGTTTATAAGTTTATTATAACCAGTCTTCATTATTTTTTCAGTTAAGCCAAAAACTTGAGCATAAGAAAGGTAATAATCCCATAATACTATCTCTTCTGGTTCTTTCCCTGCAAAAGCTCCAAAATCATCTAAGAAGTTTGCAAATGATTTTAGCTTATAGTACTCTTCTAAACCTTTATCTGTTCTTTTTAAATTATTACTCATTTCATCATTATAAGAATTAATACCTGCATTAATAACTTCTTGAATAGAATAAATAATAAAACCTAAGGCACCGTAGGCAAGTTGAGCCATAAAACTAAGCATTATAAAACATACTATTCCAGAAAAAATGGCCGAGATTATACTATAGGGGTTATCTACTTCGATAGTGGCTATAGTCATTAAGATACTAATTAATAGAACTATTATATTTTTTATAATATTACCGACAGTCCCAAATTTTTCCCAAAAATTAAAATTATTCTTTTTTTCTTGATAATCAGTATATAAATCTAATTTTTTTCCATCTTCTAAACATAATCTATACCATTCATTGTAGTTAATATCTTTAACTTTATTCTGAGAAATATATTGCATTATATATTTTTCATTTTCTAAAAGCTGATTATTTTGATAATTTAATACTTGGATATAATATTTATTTTCTAGTTTAAATAGTTTTAAATATTTTTTAGCACATAAATCGAGGATAACAGCGACGATGTCTTTTTCATTTTCGATTTTAGAATCTATTAGTAAGGTATTAATGCCAATCCCAAAATAATTTGGTAATTCTCGATAATAGAGATATTTATTCTGTTTTTCGATTTTTTTATTAATTCTTTTCATGTTAATTTTAGCTATAATTTGGCCAAACAGAAAACTTATATTAACAAAAACTAGAGTCACTACTATAACACCAAAAATAATGGCATAAAGTCTATGAAGGCTAGGATCTGATGAAGTATCTAAGGATTTACAATATTTTATATACAAATAAATAATTACAGCATTAAATATTAAAACTGTAATTAAGTTTGCTAAAATACTTTTAGCATATTTATTATATTTGGTTTCATGTTTTGCCATTCTACTCACCCTAACCTATTGTTAGTTTAATTATAACAAATTTTAGAATGTTTTTATTAATTATTATTAGGAATTATTAATTTTTGACCAATTGAAAGATTAGATGTTTTTAAGTTATTACGATTAATTAAATCACTTACTGTAGTATTATATTTTCTGGCTATGGAATATAGGGTATCACCACTTTTTACTGTGTATGTTTGTTCAGTTACATTCTGTGTGGAAGTAGGAATTTTTAGAGTCTGACCGATAGAAAGGGTGTTAGAAGTTAGATTATTTAGGGTAGTTATAGCATTTACAGTTGTGTTATATTTTTTAGCAATAGAATACAAAGTATCACCAGATTTAACTGTATAAGTAGTAACATTAGTATTTTCTTTAGGCATTTTCTTAATTAATAAAGACTGGCCGATTGATAGATTGTTAGAAATTAAATTATTTAAATCTTTAAGTTCTTGAACAGTTAAATTATTCGAAGATGCTATGGAATATAAAGTATCCCCCTTCTTAACAGTATAGTATTCATTTGGTTGGTCTACCTTGGTAGCACTTATTTTTAATTTTTGACCAATTTGGAGAAGATTAGAAGAAAGGTTATTTAGAGATTTTAAGTTAGCAACAGTCGTATTAAATTTGTTAGCAATACTCCATAAGGAATCACCAGATACATTTTTTATGTGACATTTTTAAATGTAAATATAATATCTATCGTTTTATCTTGATAGATATAGATTTTTTTAACTAAATTAATTATTAATTCTCTAGTCGGATTATCTATACTCAAGAACTCGTTGATATATTTTTCTAATATTTTATTATCAATTTTATTTGAATTTGTTTGTTCATTTTTAAGATTATCAATATTTGTTTTATTATTTTCTATTTCTTTTTTTATACTTTCACTAACTCTTATATATTGTTCTTCATCAATAATACCTATTAACATATCCATATAGGTTTTATCTAAATTTGTTATTAATTTATTATTAGTAATTTCTAAACTTTCAATTTGTTTTTTTATCTTCAAAGTATTATCTTCAAACTCTAAATTTCCTATAGAATTTTTAATTTTATTTTTATCTAAATATCTTTTACAAACTTCTTTAATGTTTTCTAAAATTATACTTTCTAATACTTCATAATTATTCGTATGAGTTGTACAAACATGATATTTTGAATATGTTCTATAATAGTCACAAGTTGTATAACTTCTACCAGTTTTATTTTGATATCTAATAGTTATACGATGTTTACAATCTCCACAATATAAAAGTCCATCTAATAAATAGAATCTTTTTTTCTCTGGTCTTTTAACATTTTTTTGAAGTAATGATTGTACATAATTAAATATCTCTCTATCAATTATTGCTTCATGTGTATTTTCAACTACAATATAATCATTGGGATTATTTTTTACTGTCTTTTTAAGTTTATAATTAATCTTTTTAGTTTTTCCTTGCACTGCATCACCTACATAAATTCTATTAGTTAAAATTGCTTTAATAGTTGTATCAACCCATACTCCATATTCTTGTGAAATACAATTTGTGTTTATGCATTTAGTATTCCAAACATAGTTATAATAAGATGCCGGAGTTTTAATTTTTCTTTTTGTTAATTCTTGTGCAATAAAATGATATGTATTTCCTTTAAGTGCTAAATCAAAAATCAGTTTAACAACACTTGCCTGTTCTTCATTTATAATTAAATGATTTTTATTATTTGGATCTTTTTTATATCCAAAAGGGCATCTACCAGACACATATAATCCATCTTTCATCCTTGAGTGTAAACTACTTTTAATCTTTTTAGAAATATCTTTAGCATACATATCATTCATAATTGCTTTAAATGGTGCAATATCATTATTTGTATTATCAATAAAAGTATCTATTCCATCGTTAATTGCAATATATCTAATATTATTATTTGGAAAGTATTTTTCAATTAGTTCACCAGTACCAATATAATCTCTGCCTAACCTAGACATATCTTTAGTAATAATCATATTGATTTTTCCTAACTCAATATCTTTAATCATTTTCTTGAATGATGGTCTATCAAAATTAGTACCAGTATAACCATCATCTACATATTCTTCAATAATATTATAATTGTTTTCTTTAATATATTGATTAAGCAAACTTCTTTGACTAACAATACTATCAGATTCTAAATTACCATCATCTCTTGATAATCTTATATATATTCCTACTTTAAAACTATTATTCACGTGCCTAATTACTACTCCCTTCTATATGAGAATAATGAATAGACTCTAATGGTAGCTCTCTTTTCAATATATTGCAAGTCATGTTTACTTTCTTTTGTAGTTCAATTTTTAATACTTCAGTAATTATTTCATTTAAAGATTTTCCAGTATCTTTAAACTTTAAATTAACCTTGTATTTAACCATAAAGTTTAATACCTCCAATTAATTCTATGGTTAAAATTTTTGTTTTATTAATATCATTTAGTATGTTTACAACATACCTAATAATATTACTTACTGTCGTATTCCTCCATTAATTTATATATTTTCATAATCATCACCTAACCCTTCCATATTTAGTAAAATATTTTATTTGTTTATTCTAGTATTTAACATCTCTACATATTCTATTTCTAATAATTCCACCATTATTTTAGTTATAGAGATATTATAAAATTTTGAAAGTAATTTTATTCGTTCGAATAATTCTTCCGGTAAATAAAAATTAAATCTTCTCATATACATCATCTCCTTTGCATGATGAATAGTAGCTTCATTAATTAAAAGAGTCAAGTCATAATTTTTGCAATAATTTATGTAATCATCCTAGTTTCTATTATTTTGTACTAATTCTACAAAAGCAGGATAAGATGTTTGCACAACAACACCAATTAATCCCTTATTTTATAAAGAATTGGTATGTGCAAATTCTATTTTGCACTTGCAAAATTCATCCTACTTCGTAGGTTGATATAAAGGATGAAATAAAAGGTTTATATTGTTATTTCAATAATTTAAGAAACAAAAAATCATCCTAATCTCTAACTTTCATTAGATTTTGTAGGATGATTTTACTTTTTACAAATTTTCTAATATACCATTTTCTAAATCTTCAAGTGTGTATAAATGTTCAATTTCATCATAAGCATCTTCTAAATTTGTTCTAGATGGTAACCAACCTCTTCCATCAGTTATCCAAACAAAGTCTACATTTTCTATTGCTTTTATTTTATTGTTTAATTCAATATAACTTTTTGCAGTTTCATTTGGTTTTGATCCTTGCTTTCCATAATAATTAACTTCCATAACAATTACTTTTTCATCGTTTTTACTTTTATAAACAAAGTCAAATTTTTTAGTTGCTTTACCTATTGAACACAAATTAGTTCCATATTTCTTATCTATGTCTGCACTTTTCATTTGACGATTATATTCAACATTTAAAAGTTTAATATATTCTTCCACTATTGCTTCCATTATTTGCCCAGATCTAGATTTTCTAGCATTTGTATCCATACCGACCTCTATTCCTATTGCATAATCAACTAAACTTTTTATCTTCTTATTCTTTAATAATCCTAATAAGCCACTCTTTTTTAGGAATTCAGCATAATCTTCAATAGGATGATTCAATTGAATAAAATCATAGCATATATATTGCTCATCTATAATATTAAAATTTCTATTTTTTATATTATCAAGCATTGTCATTGTTGGAACATTTATAATATTAAATCTGGTTTCATGTGTTGCTAAAAGAATTGGAATTGATTTCATTATTTCTGGATATTCAGATATCAAATCAATGAATTCTTCTTCAATATTTTCTTTGCCAATTAAACTATTTAATAAATTTAAATGTCTTTCATAATCTTTTATATTCAAATAGACCTTAGGATAATCAACAAAGAAATCAGTTGGAGTAATACTCTTCTTTAGACTTTTTATTACATCGTTAAATTCACGTTTCATTCTATATCACTTTCCTTTCTTCTTATTGTTAAATCTAAAAATTCTTTTTCTTTTTCAATACCTATATATTTTCTATTTAATCTATTAGCAACAATTCCAGTTGTACCACTTCCATTAAAAGGATCTAAAATTAAATCATTTTCATCAGTTGATGCTAATATTATTTTTTCTAATATTTCTATAGGTTTTTGGGTAGGATGTTTACCACATTTTTTCTCACTAGGTTTAGTTAAAGATGACTCCCAAACATCTTTCATTTGTTTTCCACCATTTAATTCTCTCATCAAAGAATAATTAAACTTGTGTTTTGCATTTTTTATATCTTTTTTTGCCCATAAAATAGTTTCAGTAGAATGAACAAAAAATCTGCAACTAATATTTGGTGGTGGATTTAATTTTTTCCAAGTTATATTATTTATTATTTTAAATCCTTCTTGTTCTAATGCCATACCTATAGAATAAATATTATGCATTGTTCCACTTATCCAAATAGTACCATTATCTTTTAATACTTGATAACATAGTTTAATCCATTTTCTATTAAATTTATGTTTTTCTTCTATACTGATGGATTTATCCCAATCACCTTTATTAACAGATACTATTTTTCCACCACTACAAGAAATACCATCACTAGATAAAAAATAAGGAGGGTCAGCAAATATCATATCAATACTTTTAGGTTCAATGCCTTTTAGTATTTTAAATGAATCGCCTTGTATAAGTTTAAAATCTTGTTCTTCATAATAATACTTCTTATTCATACACTATCCTCCTATATATATTATACACTATTTATTACTCAAATCCTTTTTTATTTTCGTAATTTGTAATAATTACTTCTTCAACTTTACCTCTTTTCTTTCCATTTGCATTTATATTTCTTTTTGCTTCAATTACATGAATATTAAAATCTTTGTATAACTCATTTATTAAAGTTGTATTGTGATTAGAAAGCATAACATAGCATCCTTTATCAGATAATTCTTTAAATACTTTGGCAAGTCTCTTTTGTTCTTCTTTTCCAAAACCATCTTCAGTATAACTATTAAATGTTGATGTATCTGAATCATAAGGCGGATCAAAATAAATAAAATCTCCTTTGTTTGCATCCTTTACTGCTTCCTCAAAATCAACTGATAATAACTTAATGTCATTATAATTTAAATAACCACATATAATACCTAAATTTTGTCCTTCATAAGTATTCACCTTAGTTTTCTTGCCAAATGGTACATTAAACTCATTTTTACTATTAACTCTATATAAACCATTAAAACACGCTTTATTTAGGTAAATAGTTCTTGCTGCTCTTTTATAATCTACTAACTTATTAAATTTCTTTTTATCTCTATCAATATTTCTAATTTTATAATAATATTCTTCTGAATGTTCAGTTTCATGATGATTTAATTCTCTACACATTAAATCAAATTTTTTACTATCCTTAATACACTCATATACATTCATAAGTTCTTTATTATAATCGTTAATAACTGCCTTTTTGGGTGAAAGTTCAAAAAGTAATGCTCCACCACCTATAAATGGTTCATAATAAGTATTAAACTCATCTGGAACATATTGTTTTAACTTACCTATTATTTGTCTTTTTCCACCTGCCCATTTTACAAATGGTCTTCCTTTAATCATTTTCTACCACTTCCTTAACAATTGAATATTCTTTTCCTAATAAATTAGGAAAAGTAGCATAATTTTTCAGTTCTTGATACTTGCTTTTTTTCATTTGTTGTGCCATTTCTTCATCATAAGTATAGATATTAGTTGTATTTTGAGTTACTATATCTAAATCTTTATTATTTAAAATTTCATCTTTTGCCATCTTTGAAACAAAAAAATCTTCACTATAATTAAAAATCATATAAGAAATAAGTTGTAATTTGTTTTCTTTTTTAAGTTTTTTAAACTGATTAATAAAATTTTTATATTTTTTATTATCTTTACTAACAAACACTATAACTACTGTTTCTTTCTGTAAAGGGAAAACACATATATTGATATTTTCTATAATATAATTTTGACTTCTATTATAAATATCATTAATGACATTACCTTTAAGATCTCCTACTAAAGCCATATGTCCTTGAAATGCTATTGGAGTAACATAATTTAATTTTTCCCAAAAAATAAGTTCAAAACTAGAAGATGAAGTTTTTGATAAAATTTTCAAATCTTTCTCTAACTCATTTTTAATTTCATTTAAATCCAAATAACTAACTCTTTGAGTTTCCATTATTTGAAATCTCATAAAATCATCTGGATTCATCAATAACAAGTTTTTATATAATGCTAATTCATTCAATCTTTTATCATACATTCTTAAAGTGTTTTTTAAATCAATTTGTGTCATTAACTTTTTTCTAGGGTAAGATAATAATTGTTCTAATGATTCATAATTTTTAAATAAATTATTATCACATTCATTACAAATTCTTTTAAAAACCCCACTATTATTTAATCCTTTTTTACTATCGATTAAAGGCATTTTAAAATAATTATTTGATGTTAAAATATATCCATCTTTACTTATATTTTTTAATATAAATCTAGGAAGCGAATGTGAATTACAAAAACTTGTTACTTTTTTTTCACAACATAAACAACAATCCAATTTAGAATCATCATGAGATTTTTTCAAAATTGTATTCATTTGTTTTTTTAAATCCAGTTCATCCATATTGCACCTCCCTGATATAATTTTAATTCTATTTTATATTATACCATGCAAAAAGACATTTTTCTTCAAAATGCCTTAAATTTCCTTATTATTTTTTATATTTCTACTCATTATTCCCCATAAAAATTGTATCACCTTTTTCCACTGTGTAATACTCATCAGTTTTAGAAGTATAAGGTACACCTGCATAGGAAGCGACAGCTTTTACAACAGCTTCGGCTAGTTCTTCATAGTTATTTTTTAGTTGAGATACATCATCGCCAGTTGAATCCAGAAAACCATATTCAACTAGTAAAGCCTCGGTATTTGGAGTTTCTCTTATTATATAATAATAGTCCTTAGCAGAATTACTAGGTAGACGACGCTGGTAATATTTGCGAACATTTTGACCAGTATTTTCTATTTCTTGGGTTATTTTACGAGCTAAGGTATCATTATTTCGCAAGGCATAAACTATTTCAAACCCATCACCACCACCGAAGTCGTGGAATGTAGTTAATTTATTTCTTTTGTTAAATTATCAATTAATTCAAAAGAATACTTATAAAATTTATTAAATTCGCTTATTATATAATTCATAGATATTATATATGGAATCGGATTGTTGTCAAAATTATTATATTTTGAATATAAAGAGACAAAACAGTTTTCATCTCTTCCTATTATTGACAAATCAGAATTAGCATATGAATGTTTATATGAATTCGACAAATCATCCAGTTTTTGAAATAAATCTAAAAAATTATCAAAATCATTAAAATCTAGTTGTTTTTTTGATAAATATGCTCCTATAGATGATATATACACCTTATTATCCTTTATGAAACCTTTTATTATAGATATAGTAGCAATAGTTTCATCTATAAAATGCTTTAAATCAAACACTATATATTCATGAAGTTTATTTAATCGTTTATAATTATAAGTATTGTATATTTGCACATTAAGATTTTCTACATTTTTTATTTTACTCCAAATTTCGTTTGATTCTATTATATTTTGATTAACTACATCCAAGTCTGTTATTAGTTTCATAAATTTTAATTGTTCATTAACATAAGGATCTTTATATCCATTAAATTTTGGAATTAGCATAATATTAAAATTTTCTATAATTTCTTTACCATTATCGATTAGTAAATACTTTTTTCTATATTCTTTACATTTGTCCAAATTTGTTTTGTAATCTTTAATTACTTGTTCTAATTTTGTCTCCATATTGTTCTCCTTATTTGTAATTGTATAAACTTTTATCTTATTTTGATTTTATTTTTATTAATTCTAGTTATTGTAAAAACAAGGTTAATATCATTATAATCATTTTTATTGAAAGTTTAGATTCAGCAACATCTTCATTAGTATTATTAAATTATCACACATTTATATTATACTATGTTTATAGTGTATTTTTTAATTATTAACATTAATAAAATTATATATTATTTCTACATTTTTATCTTTATCAACAATTATTTTATCTACTAGTATAAATAATAATTCTCTAGTCGGTTTTTTCATATTAATTAATTCTTTGATTTTTTGTTTTATTTCTTCATCATTATATTTTTTAGGAACTTCATTAATGAAATTTTCTAATTCTTTTATTCTAGAGTTATATGTTCTTATTAGATTTTCTGTTTTAGAGGATAGTCTTGTATAAGTATCAACTGAGATTATCCCAATATATTTGTCTTCATATAATGCATCTATTTTTAGTTGTAGTTCTTTGATATTATTTTCTAGTTTTTGTTTTTCTATAATCAAATTTTCCTTGTTATCCTTCTCACTTTTCACATTAGATACTAAACTATCAATATCAACTTTTTCTATATACTTTTTACAAGTTTTTTTAATTTGATTTAAAACCGCCTTTTCAAAACTATTATATTCTGAAAAGTGTGGTTCGCATAATCTTTGTCTTGGACTTCTAGAATATTTGTTGCAATTTATAGACCAGTAATTGCGTTTTTTTCTATAATTAACCGTTAGCTTATTACCACACTCTTTGCAATAAAGTAAGCCCTCTAATAACCTCTGTGGACGGTTTAATTTTACTGTTCTAGTTCTGTTAGCACTTGTTTGGATTTGATTAAACACTACTCTATCTACTAATGGTTCGTGAGTATTTTCTACAATTATCCAATACTCACTTGAAAGACATATTCTCTTTTGTGATTTATAGTTTAATTTTGTCTGAACATTTTGAATCATATCACCAGTATACATTCTATTCTTTAATATTTTATTAATCGTACTACAAGTCCAAATATATCCATTTATTTGTCTTTTTGATTTTTTTATTTGTTTATATGCACTTGGTGTTGGAATATTCTCATTATTTAATCTTTCAATTATATCTGATATTTTATCTCCTCTTGATACTTCATTAAATATTCTTTTTACTATCCATGCTGTATCTGGGTTTGGTATTAAATGTCCTTTATCAAGTGGATCTCTCATATACCCAAAACTTGGTTTACTACCTATAAACTTACCTTTTACTTTTTTATCTCTTAATATTGATTTTATTTTCTTTGATGTATCTTTGCTAGTCATATCATTAAATAAAGCTTTAAAAGGTGCTATATCATTATTTGCAGAATCTAGAAAAGTATCTACATTATCTAGTATAGAAATATATCTAACTTTCTTTAATGGAAAGTATTGTTCTATATAATAACCACACTTAATATAATCTCTACCTAATCTTGATAAGTCTTTAGTTATAACACAATTTATTTTTCCACTTTCTATGTCTTCAAGTAATCTTTTAAATGCTGGTCTATCAAAGTTAGTACCTGAATATCCATCATCAACATACTCATCAGTTAAAACGAATCCATTATCCCTTAAATAATTCATAATCAAACTTCTTTGATTTAGTACACTCTCACTTTCAGACTCTCTTTTATGTGCTTTATCCTCATCCTCTTGCGATAACCTTATGTATATTCCTACATTATAAAATGATGGTGGTTTTACTGTGCTATACATTGTTCTCCTTTCTTTTGCATAGCATCTTGTTTGCCGATTCCATTATAAGTCTCTTACCATCATTTGTGTCATTTATTTTATTATTTTCATCTTTATATTTAAGTATTAAACATACATATTCTTGTAATAAAGTTGATATATCTTTACCACCATTTTTAAAAGTTTCAGTTATTATCATACCAACCTACCCCCTTTTGGTTTCATACTTAAATATATTCCTAAAACTTAAATTTATATTACTTTTACATCTTATAAATCACTCCTCCTTAATAAGATTTTTTATATAAAATTGGGTACATAACTTATGACTTTAATTTCCTAATTTTTAAATATTCCGCGTGTTTATTTTTAGCAGGATAAGAATGGCTGACAAACAACTTCCCAGTGGGGAGTTTAGCCCTATTTTAAAGGTATTGCAAAAGACTACTTTGTCATACATTAAAATAAATGTCATACTATTGGGTTAACTAAAAATAGCAAATTTTGCATATAAAATAGCAGTTAGACACACAAATGGTTATACAAATGACATACTTTTGGATTAACAAAATTGCTAATTATGAACCTCTTTTCACACATAAACCAACTTTTTCAGGTACTTTAATAATTTATTTTTTTATAATTTCTTGGTACATGCTTTTTGTTTGTATAATTTTAGATAACAATTCCTCCTTACAAAAAATACTATACTCATAAACTGAATATAGTATTTTAGCATCTAATAGTTCATATCCTAGAACTATTGCTATATTATAATAATAATATCGTAAATAAATTAGAAGTCAATGTCAAAAAAGAGAACATTATTATGTAAATCAAAATGACAATATAATGAAAATAATTTTTGTTTATTTAAGTATGTTTCTTAATTTTTTGTCATTTTATCTAAATATTTTGCAGGGATTTTATGTTTAAATTTCCATACAATTTCAACTGGTTTAGAACCATTATGTGATATATAATCAGCTTCCCCCAAATATATATATGGACTTGCTTGGCCATTTTCTTTTCTATTTATTCTTACAAATATACTTACTCTTCCATCAGAATTAATATACCTATTTAAAATATTACTACCATCAGCCACAGAATTTTGTGTTTGCCAATGAAACAACTCATCATTTATAGCATAATCTTCATAAGCAATTGTTTCTCCAAAGTGACTTGGTTCTTTATTAATTGTTACTAAGAAAATATCATGGTTATGTTCTTTTAAATACCATACCCCTTGCAACATTGGTCCTGCATATTTTTCACTAAATACGCCTAATCCAGAATACAATTGTGCTTGTGTATAAATTCCATAGACTTCAAGTGGACACTCAAAATTTAAATTGTTATTTATTGGCATTACTTCTAATGAATTATATAAATAATCACATATTTCATTTATTTCATAATTTAAACATTCTGAATTTTTAATAAAATTTAATGCTTCTATTATGTTATTGAATCCTTCTTTTTCTGGTATTTTATTAAACAAGGTATAATAAGTCATTCTGTCTAATAGTTCATTATGAACTAAATCATCATTATTTAATATTGATTTTATATAATTAATAAATTTTGGAGAATTAATTGTTAATAGATTTTTTAATCTTCCAACGATTGCATTTTCTGTAATATTTTTTTCTTTAAAATTTCTGATTCCCGCTTCTGTCAATAATCTATAAAAAGATACATCTTTTTTATAAATATCGTTAATATCCATTTTATAATGATGAACAAAATTATATAAACTTAATCTTTTGTGTGTTGTTTCTTCAAACTTTTGAATCATCTCAATTATAACTTGTCTACTGTTTATATTAGCTTTTATATTAGACAAGATATATTCTTCTGCTACCCTTTCTAGAGCAATTGAACATCCAACTGGCAATATTGGAAATCCATTAGAAATTGCTTCTTTAATACTAACATCTTTCATACCAATTAAGGCTTTAAATTTATCTGCATAATTGAAATGTTTATTACATTCTCCAATAAAATCCAAAACTATTAAATAATCTTTATCTTTATATTTTCTAAGTCCTCTTCCTAATTGTTGTAAAAATATAGTTAAAGAATCAGTTGGTCTTAATAATAATTCCATATTTATGCAAGGAATATCAACACCTTCATTATATAAATCAACAGTAAAAATAAATTTAACTTTTCCTGACTCAAGGTCCTTTATTGCAGTATTTCTTAAGTTACTATCCGAATTACCAGTCAAACATATAGATGGTATGTTATTTTCATTAAATTTGTCAGCCATATATTTAGCATGATTAATTGATGAACAAAATCCTAAGCCATGCACTTTTTCTAAATCATCAATATATTTAAATAAATTATTAATAATTGTATTAACTCTTATATTTGCACTATCCTCATTCTCAACGAATAATTCATCTAAATCACTATTATTATAACCAAATGAAGACCATCTTACATTACTCAAATCTGTTGGATCAGTAATTCCATAATATTGAAATGGAACTAATAATTTATTATTAATTGCTTCTGGCAATCTTATTTCTGCTGCAATAGTGTTACAAAAATATTCTGTTATATCTTTGCCATCCATTCTTTCTGGAGTTGCAGTTAATCCTAATAATATCTTTGGTTTAAAATAATTAAGAAAATTATCATAAGTTTTAGCTGCACCATGATGAATTTCGTCGGCGACAATATAATCATAATAATTGTCATCAACCTTCTTCATTATATTCTCAAGTCTCAATGGTGTTGTAAACAACCTGTTTATATTGTTTGGCTTATAATTGCCTACATATAATTCACCAAAGTTTGCATCTTTTAATATTTGTCTAAAAGTATCACAACTCTTTTTTAGAATTTCTTCCCTATGCACTACATACAAAAATTTAGCATTTGGATTTTTTTCTAAAAAGTTTTTAAAGTCAAATGCAGCAAGTACTGTTTTTCCCACTCCCGTAGCTGCTATAACTAAATTTCTATCTCTATGATATATTTCTCTTTCAACTTCTAACTTTTCTAATATTTGTTCTTGATAATCATAAGGTTTATATGTCATCAAATTTTGATAAAAATTTGAATTTTCAGTTTTGTATAATAATGCTTCCTTCAATTTTAATTTATCTTCAGCAGTATTATTTAATATTTTATATTCATATGAATTCCAGTATGTTTCAAATTCAGAAATAACGTTTTGAAAAATCAGCGGTGAATTTTTTTCTGTTAGTTTAACATTCCATTCGTCGCCGTATACTAGAGCAGATTTTGATAAATTTGATGAACCTATATAGAAAGTAGAAAAACCATTATTTCTTTTAAATATATATGCCTTAGCATGTAATCGTTGATTATTAGTTTCATATGAAATTTTTATTGAAGTATTAGGTAATTCTAATAATTTTTCTATAGCTTTATATTCTGTTGCTTTAGTATAGGTAGTCGATATAACTCTCAATTTTTTACCTTTTGTGGTAAATTCTTTTAAAACATCATAAATAGGCATTAAACCGGTCATTCTAATAAAAGAAACTAATAACATTACTTCATCTGCCGATGCTATTTCTTTTCTTAATTCTGATAATAATGATATTTCTTTAGAACTATTTGTAAATAAAGTTGGCTCCACCAATGAAGTAACTGGCCTGACAATATTTTTCCCGTCAAAAGAGTTATGATTTAATTTTCTAAAAGCATACTCTAAATCTTCGGCATCCATAGATAAATCTAATTCCTTATATTCATCAAAATCTAATTTTGTTCTTAATAAATTTAATATCTCATTACATATTTCAATTTCTTTTAATATTCTTTCACTATCTTCTAAATCAACATTATTTTCTTGAATACAATCCATTGCTTTTCTTGTTACTTCTTTTAAATATTCTGTAATTAAATTTTTTGCATTTTCTGGTGATTTTAAAATTGTACTAGTTTTATAAAAACATTCTGATTCATTTAATTTACTTTTTAACTCATTATTTAATAGTTGTTCATAAATACCATCTTTCATTACTTTATCTTCCTTACATACTCTGCTAATGGAATATCAGCAGGGGCTAAATCATAATCTAATAATTCTTCTTTATTTACCCATTTATATTCTGAATGATCATATAAATTGAAGTTTCCAGATACATAATCACATCTATATAATCTTAAATCAACAACTTTTGTTGGATACTCACATATATTATTGACCACAAATTTTCTAGCTTTAATTGTAAGTTCAAACTCTTCCTTTATTTCCCTTTCAATTGCATCAAATTCGTTTTCATCTTTTTCCACTTTACCGCCAAGAAATTCCCATTTTCCAAGTACATTAATATCTCCTGTAGAACGTTTTGCTAATAAAACTTTATTACCATTTTCAATTAATGCTGCTACAACTTTCATCATAAATACCACCTACTACATCAACCATATAAATACATCTAATTTAATGACTAAATTTCATTGCCTTAGAATTGCTCTTTTTCCAATTGACAGAATAATTTACTAATCAAATTTTACATTTTCTTGAGCAGTATTATATATATCAATTCTGTTTTTAATATCAACTTTATTTACTAACCATCCTCTTAATGAGCACTGATTTATAAATTCTGACATCCTATTAACTCCATTAATTTCTTTCAAAGTAATCACTACTCCAAATTTAATTCCTTCACCATCTCTCTTTTCAAGCCTATCCTTAGATTTAATGCTTAATCCCCAAAGTACATTATCATATTTCTGTTTTGGGCGAATATTATTTTTTAACACTTGAGTAATGTGCTTAACATTATCCCATTTTCTATAAAATTGCCTTGCCTCTTTTTCTTTTATCCCCAATTCATTACCTTCCGATTGAATATTTTGATTTATTGACTTTATATTTCCTTTATTATCAATTCGTCCAAAATATATATCTAATTCAGTGTTAGTATAATCAACTCCCTGATTTCTTGAACATCTTGGAAAATAACACAATGTTGCTTTGGCTATAAATGGATATTTATCCTTATATAATGGTACTGGTATATTATGTGTATATGTATCATATAGATTTGAAGTACCCTCTATATAAAACTTTATTTCATCATCATTAGAATTAATTATATCATTTATATGTACTGGAACTTTCCCAAAACCTATAAATTTAGAATTTTCGTCATTGACATAATTCCAATTTGTTGCCGAATCAATTATCAACGCTTTAGCTATTTCCCTTGTTAATCCCATAACATCAATTAAATATGACATTTTACGTGATATCCATGGTGCTGCATATGAAGTGCCAATGCCTTGTTTAACCCCAGTTCCTATGCATGTAATAAAAGCACCATCTTTATCTCCTCCATAATATGAAACATCAGGTTTATTAAAGAAAGAAAGAACATTTCCTTTTCTTGCATATGATGGTATTTTCCCTGAAAAACTTAAAGAGTTTACAACCAAAGCATTTATTGAATCTGCAGGTGACCCTATTTTCTTCTTTAAAGTATCATCATTATCATTTGTACCCGCTATTACAAATATGACATTTTTTTCGCATTGTATTCTATCAATTAGCGCAGCCTCCGGTGAGATAAAATTTGGATTAATTTCTAATTCTGAACCTAAAGATAAATTCCACACATGAATATCAGGATTTTCTTCAACAACCCTTTCAATATTTTTAATTATGGTTAAGGAACTGTTTTTTCCATGCACTGCTACTCCAAAATGTCTAACTTTAAAATTTCCACATCCATCTTCATATTGCGGATTAAATGAAGGCCCATCAACTATTATTGAAGTTACAGAAGTACCATGTTCATAATCTTTTGAAGACTTCGGTATGTTTTCATCAACTAAATCGTGATATTCAACCCACTTATTAAAATATACATTTTGATCAAATAACGTATCAATAACACCAATAACAGGTTCATTTTTTGGGTCTCTTATTGTTATAGTCGGACAATCTAATACTTCCGAAGTGCAATCATAGTAATTATACTGAGAAATATTTGTAGTTGACATTGAAACAAGATAAGAAACATTATTAGTAAAAATATTTAATGACTTTATATTTTTAAATTTTATAACATTATTATCAATTTTTGTATAATCATTTTTTGTAATGCCTATTTTATTCATTAAATTTTCAACTGGCATACCTACTTCATATAAATTAATTATAGTATCGAGAGTAAGATTTTTAGCATCATCTAATATTCCAAATTTTTCCACATTGCATGCATCAGTCACAATATTTATGAAAGTAGACTTTGACATGTTATTCTTTTCAATAATACTTTTATGGTCATTAATTGTCTTTAGTTTTTCGTTATCAATATAATTATCAAAGCATTTATTCATTATATAAATTGCAGTATTTAATTTTTCAATATTGTTTTTAATAGTGTCTAAACTCACAAAATGCGTAATAATATGTTTTTCACCATTCTCAGAAAATTTAGCACCTCTTATTGAATTATTTGATAATTCAGATCCTTTTGATAGCAAAGTTTTTATTCTTTTACTTTTTGGAACAATTCTATCGTAAAAAACGCTGACAAGTGCACCTTCCAATATTTTATCATCTCTCCATCTAATATATAATTGTTGCAAGTCCTCTTTTAATGATATTAATTTTTCAACGCTGGTTCCACGATTAGCTGAAAATGTTGATTGACCAGGAGTGCTTAAATTTTTCTTTTCATTTAATGGACCTTTTAGTCTAATAAGATTATTCATTATTTAACCCCCTAGAAACTTGGCTTTTTGATATACCAGTTAAATGTTCTATTTCCCTAATCGTAAAGCCTTGTTCCTGTAATTTTTTTATATTTCCATTAATCTTTGTTGATGTTATATTTTCATACAGCCTTATCAAATAATCATATTGATTATTCATATTGCTGAATGCGAGAGATGTTTTTATAATATTTTTTAAATCTCCAGGATATATCAAGGGATCCATAAGTGATATTATTTTTCTGTATAATCTTAGATCTTTAGCAACATTATCAAATTTATCTATGTATTCATTTAATATTGATTCTGCTACTTCAATTAAATCTTCCTTAGTATATCTATTGAAATTGATTATCGAATCAAATCGTCTGATTAAAGCTTTGTCAAATGATTTATATAAATTTGTTGTTGCAATTAATACAATGTTATCATGTAGCTTATCTAATTCTTTTAATAAAGTTGATGTAGCTCTGCCCATTTCTCTAAGATCATTATTATTTAATCTGTCCATTGCCAGAGCATCTATTTCATCAAATAATATCACAGCACTTTCTGGATGTGGTAATTTATTAATTTCATCAAATGCAGCAGATATATTTTTCGATGTTTGTCCAAGCTTACTATCAATTATTGAATCAAATTTTGCCATATATAAATCTCTACTTAAAATTCTAGCAATTTGTTTAACTGTCTCAGTTTTACCTGTTCCAGGTAAGCCTTCAAATAAAAATTTATTAACTCCAACATTATGGCCAATAGCATTAACAATTCCAACAACATCATTTTTTATTTTATCAGGTAGTGGTAATGGTGAATTAATTATTTCCACTTTTTCAAAAAAAGACGAAGAATAATCATATGATTGTGGCACAAATGTATTTGCATCAGAGAGTAAAGCCATAATGTATTCAGCTAACTGAGTATCTCCAGAAATATCAAAATCATTTGCTATCTTATATGCTTCATTTCTAAAGGCATAATCATTTTTTTCAGAATAATATTTAATTAAATTTATTACATCTATTTTTTTCATTTTATCACCTAATAATAGTATATCACTTTTTGGGACAAAGTAAATACTTTTTGCAAACTTTTTTTACTTTTTTATTGACATACATTTTTATTAATGTTAAAATTAAATTGTCTAAAAGAATTAGACAAAAAAAGAAAATAGCTAAATGATATAACTATTTCTCTCTCCAAGACTAATTATATCATATTCTTTCTAAAGTATAAAGTGTTTTAGTTTTTTAGCAGAAAGGATTTAGTAATTATGCATATAAATCAACATATAACTCATAATCCTAATGGTGGTTGGAGAGTTATTGGAGAAGGAAATTTAAAGCCAACTAAAATATTGCCTACAAAGATAGATGCAATAAATTATGGCAGAAACATAGCCAAAAATCAAAAATCTGAATTAATAATCCACGGATTAAATGGAAAAATTCAAGATAAAGATTCTTACGGAAATGATTCTTGTCCTCCAAAAGATCATGTATATTAAAGAAATGCACAATACTTGTGCATTTCTTTACGTTATGGCAGCGATATTATTATTTTAAGTCCCTCGATTTAAAGGCATACAAGACACTATTACACTTTGCCTACATTCTTACCTTTCGCACCGCCAGCATTAATGTGATTTGATAAGACAATGACATCTTTACCGTCGCCATAAAAACTTAAGACTTTTTTAACTCTATCGGTTGGATTTAAAGTTACATCTTCAGTTCTAGTCATTTGGTTAGGTATTCCTAACTCATCAAATCGCTGTTTCATATACTTAGAAATTTTTAAAGTTAAGTCTTTTTCAATAATACCATTGCCACTAGCGCCACCATCTTCACCACCGTGTCCGCTATCGATTACTATCTTTTTAGACATATTTATCACCTAAAATATTGTATGTTTAAAAGAAAAAAATGTCATTGTTTTAAATATAAATAATATTTACCTTTAATAATTTCTATTTAACCTCAAAAGAAATATGCGTCATGATTTATACTAAAAAAGATACTGAAGAGTTGGATAAAAGAATTAGATAGAGATTTTCCTATTGGTAGCAGGAGTAATTTTTGGTTAGAAGACTTGTTTAAGCCAAAAGATGATGAAAAAAAATTTGCTTATGCTGAGGAACGAAGAGTTTTCTATGTTGGTTTAACAAGAACTAAAAATCACGTTTACTTATTAGTTAATCAAGATGCTTCTTTAAGAAGTCCTTTTATTAATGAGATGTATCAAATTATAAAAAAAAGAAAATAATAAATTTTAAAAAACAATTATATCAAAAGCAAAAAAAGATAAGAACAACTTAAATTATAAATTAACTTTATTTAAGTATTTCTTATCTTTTTTATCTAATATGATTAGTTGTATTATTTATTTCATCAGTACTATTTTTAGCATTATTAATGGTTTCTCTAACAGTTTTTAAATAAACTTTTGTAAGCCAAGGGTTTCTTAAAAAGAATTTTTTTAATTTTTCTTCACTACATTTCGGTACATAAAAGCTTTTTAATACTCTATTATCTCGAAGAAAACCATAGTATTTCATAGAATTGCCACCATCATTTAGTATTAAGTTTGGAAATGAGGCATTTTGTAAAGTTGTATTATTCATTAAAAAAAATTCTTCAACTTCACGAAGTTTTGGCACAATTAAAGTAACTAAATTATCAGAGCCACTCATGAAGGAATCGCCAACACTTTCTAAACTAGGTAACTCGAGAGTTAATAAATTTTCACTAGCATTTAAGAAATTATTGCCAACTCTTACTAGCTTTGGAGCATTTACTGAACTTATTTCTTTAGCATTTGCACAAAATGAATTGCCAATCACTTCTACTTCTTGAAAATTAATACTTTGTAATTTAGAATTTAAAATTAAAAAGTTATCACCAATACTTCTAACGTTTGGTATGTCAATAGTTCTAAGTCCGTAATTTGTACGCATAAAATTGTTACCAATATAAGTAGAATATTTATCAGAATAACTTATGACGTTTCCTGATGCATCTACTACTAATTCCAAACTAGTATCATCATTATAAACAATGGTTATCTTATGTTTCTTATCTTTGATTTTAAAGACATCTATGCTTTTTAAATCGTTCAAAATGTGATCGAATTCATTTGCAAATCTAGGAAGCAAGTTTATCAATTTTTTATCTTTTAAATCTAGAACATAAGTATCTAAAAAGATATAACGTTCTGGTTCTTTAGTATATGTATCATCTATTTTACCATTTACTATTAAACAATTATTTTCACAGAAATAAATATTTTGATTTTCGATATTATAATGATGATACTTTTTATCACTACCAAGAACAAAATTTTCTAATTTAAGTTTAGAGCTAATATTAGAATTGATATCTAAGCCGTAATATTGATTGAAACTGTGAGTAAGTCCCGGAATAATATTATCTAAATTATTATAGAAAGTATTATCAGGATTATTAACGCGATGATTATACCTGTTTTTGATTGATAAGGTATTAACACTATCACGTGAAAATTGAATGCTTATAACACTAGTGCCATATTCATCTTCCCTACGGGGTTTAGTAAAATTTTCTCTTTTTATTTCGTCGACATTATCTTTAACCGCAAAGAAAACTATACATGTATCAAGACGATTTCCTTTAAATGTACATAAAGCTTCGTCTGGAGCATAATATTTTTTAAAAGACTGAATTTCTTCTTCTGTATGACATTCATATAAAGTATAACCAGCTAGTTTCATTAATTCATAAGGTGTTTTGTTAGTGGTAATAATATCATTTTCAACATCTATAAAGCCAAAAATAAAGTTTTTAAAATTTTCTTCTTGATGTTGAGATATAATTTCTTGAGCTAAAAATTTAGTTGGGGCAAAGTGTTCTTTTAAAATACTTAATAGTAAGCCTTCATGTTCTAAGATAGAAGGAAACAAGTTGCGACAAAGATGCATAGTATCTTCGCCATAAATTTTTTTGATTTGTTTTAATTCATTATTCATTTAAAATGCCACCTATCCATAATATCTTTGTAAGTAATATTCATAATCATTACCTACTACTTTTATAATATCGTCTTTAATATCTTTCTTTTTAGCATAGATACCACCGATAAGTCCGAAAGTGTAATTATTTTGTTCATTTACAATATTTTCTGGCAAATAAAGATAATCACCAACTTCTGGTTTCTTTTCTAGTCCTAAAAATTCAAGATGTAAGCGATATTCTTTATCTTCACTACTTAAGATATAGGCATACGGTTCAATCGATTTTATTAATAATTTAATCATTTGTATTCTCCCTTTTTATACTATATTTATTGTTTAATCTTTAAAAGTTAATATTTCATACATAATTTTTGCTATATTTTCACAGGCTTTAGTTAAAAATTCATCATAGGTAATACGATTATGGTTATTTGGGCAATCAGATATACTTCTTAATACTAGGCATGGTACTTGACATAAAAAGCATACTTGGCCAATGGCGGCACCTTCCATTTCGACACCTAAAGCTTTAAATTTTTGATTGATTTTACTTGCCATATTAGTATCGGTACAGAAAATATCGCCAGAAGCAATGCATCCTAGTTTATAAGGTAATCTTTTTTTCTCTAAAACCTCAATGCTGTTCATAACTAGAGCTCTATCCACAGGTATAATATCGCCAATATTTGGAATATAACCTTTTTTATGGTCAAAGGCTGTTATGTCAAAATCATGTTGTACTAGTGTTGTTGATATAATAACATCGCCTACTTCTAGGGATTTATCAATACCACCGGCAACACCGATATTATAGATTGCATCTGGTTTATAATTATCAATTAGTATCTGAGCTGTTCTTCCAGCATTTACTTTGCCAACACCACTTTCTACTAGTATTATCCTTTTTTCAGTTAAATTTACTTCATAAAATGTAAGTTCATATATTTTACTTATTTTATCTATCATAAAGTATTTTTTTAATGCTGAAAGCTCTTCGTTCATTGCAAAGATTATACCTATTGTTTCCATTAAATCACCTATTCTTATCATTATTCTTGTCTTAATTATACTATATTTTTTCTTTTATTTTCTAAAACTTTGGACAAGGACTTCTGATTATACATCAATTTGTCAAAAAGAAAAAGTCCTAAGTTTAGATTTTAGAGCTTTTATCTATTTTTAAATATCAATTTTAATTTTATAAATTAATTAGCTTTCTTATTTTTAATTATTAATTTATCAGCACACGCAAGCATACTTGGTAAGATAATAAGCATTAGTAACATTGAACAGAAAGTACCAATAGAAATTGTCTTACATATCATAGAGGCAATATGAGATGCAAATCGACCTACTATTAAAGTAACAATAATTAAAATTGAAGCACTAGTTAAAATTGTGTGGATTGATTTATTATAAGAGTTTATTAAAGCTTTTTTAATATCCATAAGTTTTCTTGATTCTAAATAATATGATGTATAAAGGATAGCATAGTCGATTGTTGCCCCCATTAAGATACTTTGAACAATTAATAAGGCAATAAAGTATACAGAACCACCTGCAAATGTTAAAGTATCCATAGTAATATATACAGCACATTGAATTAATAATACTAAGATAATTGGAATTAAAATTGATTTAAATGTAAATGCTACGACAACGAAGATGAAAATCATAGTTAGGACAGTTATTAAATTCATTTCTCCATCAAATGATTCACTCATTTCAAGAGCCATTGGTGAATCACCGATTACATAGGCATTTTTACCGTTCATTTTGTCCTTAACAGAACTAATAAAGCTATAAGTTTCATCGCCTTCGGCATCTAATGTAGTATTAAAGATAGCACGATTATAATCTTTTCCCACTAATAATTTCTTAGCATCTCTAATAGTAGTTTTAGCATCGGTAATCTTAGTACGCATATCATTATCAATAAAGTCATCAAAACGAGTATCAGTTAGGATATCATCATTAATATAACGAACAAATTCTTCAACTGTTAAAGTCCAATTTTCATTGTAATTATTTTCACTACCATAGTAGATAAATAATAAATCCATAGTATTTTCATCAATATTATCTGCTAGGGGATTAATAAGTGCTAGCATCTCTGTTAGATTAAATTTAGTATTTTTCTTAACTGATTCCATAATAGCACGGACAGTAGTTAACTGAGTTTTCATATCATCAGTAAACATAGAAGAATACTTTCTATCATTTACCACATTATTTAGTAAGTAATTAACAAATGTATCTAATGATAATGTAACATTTTTACCATTCTTTACTTCATATAATGAATATAATAGTTTTAAATCATCTTTTGAAGTACCAATTAAGTTAGCCATATCAGTATAGTTATATTTAGTATTATTATAAACAGAACTCATTACTGTATTTACAAGATTTAATTTAGTTAGAGAGTCTTTATCAAGGGAGCCTTGTAACATTTCATCATTTTGATGTTCAAGTAAGAATTTAGCAAATTCCATTGGTGTAACAGTAGTATTAGTGTTCATAACATGATATAGTGTATAAATTTGTTTAACCATGGACTCATCAACACCAATTAATTTAGAAAGTTCAGTATAACTAAATGTTGTATCATTATTAGTAGCCATCATGATGTTCTTAGCAAGTGTTAAAGTTTGAATAGTATTTTCATCTAAGATTTTACTTAGAATAGAGTTATCTTTATTTTCTAGAATTAAATTAACGAATTCATAAGGAGTAACATAAATCTCTTTATTTTTGATAATGGTAATAATTTCATCAATTTTTTCTTCTGGAATACCTAAGGCTGTAGCAATTTCTTTAATAGTCATTAGTTCTTCCTCAGTTATTTCATGATTTTGGATGTAATCTTCTAATTTTGCTAAGATTTCATCAACATCGATACCCGTTTTTTCTTCAATCAATTCTTTATATTTAGTAATTAATTCTTTAATTTGAGCTGGAGTATAACCGTTAATAGTAACATTTTTTAAATCTAAGATAGAATCAATATCATCTTTAGATAAGTCAAAGATTTTAGCTAAGCCTTCAGCATCCATTTTAGTATTGATAATCTCCTTGTTACTTAAAACTTTTAGTAATTTTAAAGAAGCAACAGTATCATCTGTAAATAAACCTTTATATTCTGGATTAGTATAGACTTTATCTAAAGTGAAATTAACAAATTCATTGATAGTTAATTTTTCAGTTATAGGTTGTAATGATTCATAATACATAAACAACTTATCTACATCTTCTTTAGATAGTTCAAACATACTTGCAATTTCGTTAGAATTTTTCTTTGTAGTAATATTATTTTTACTTAAGAATGGTTTAGCTTGATTTAATAATGCTTTTTGGTCATTTGAAATATAAGCCTTATAAGTATCATTTTTTAAGACATAATTATTTATAAAATTAGCAAGGTCTGGCAAAGTAATTTTTGTACTTGGATTAGTTGCATTATAAAGAATAAATAATTGGTCTACTTGGTCTTTTGATACTCCTAAGATACTTGCAATTTCACTAGCAGTTCTCTTTTTATTTAGAGCACTTATGCTAGTAAAGTTTTTAAGTTTATTAATATTTTCTCTTAATTCTGGTGTTATTTCTTTAGAAAGTTGGTCATTAGGATATACTTTATTTTCTATGAAAGTAACTAAATCGTTAAAAGTCATAGTTGTTTCTTGCTTATTATAGTAATTGAAATAAATTAATTTAAGAACATAATCATCAATATCAACATCTTGACCTAAATCACTAAATTTATCTTTTAATTCATCATATTTTAATGGTTCATTGATAGTATTATCATAACATAAGATTTGGTCGATTTTTAGAGTTCCTTCTAAAGAACGGCAGTAGGCACCGACAAAGTCTTCTTGGCTACTTGGATAAATAAGAGCAATTTGGTTATTTTCTTTAAAAACTTTAGCGATATCATCTTGTTCTTTAGAAGTAAATTCATATTGTAGGTTGCCTTTTAAGAAATAACTTAAAGCAAAAATAGCAATAAATAAGAAAATAGCAATATGACGAATACCAAAGCTAAAGTTTCCTAACCAGTCTAACTTCATAGTGAAATGTTTCTTTTGTGTTTTTTGGATTAAATTATCAAACATTAAAATCAAAGCTGGTAGGGCTAAGAAAATACTTACTAAACTGAAGATTACACCCTTAGCAAGAACGATACCTAAATCACGACCGATAGTAAAGCTCATAAATACTAAAGCAAGTAATCCGACAATAGTAGTAATAGAACTACTAGAAATAGAACTAAATGAATGGTACAAAGCATTTTTCATAGCTTCTTCTTTATCTTTTGTATGCTCTTTTTCTTGGGTATATCTATTCATTAACATGATAGAATAATCCATTGATAAAGCCATTTGTAAGATTGCACAAATGGATGTAGTAATGTTAGAAACACTACTAAAAATGATATTAGTACCTTTGTTTAAGAAAACAGCAAGACCAATAACAAATAAGAATAAGAATGGTTCGACATAGCTATCACACATAATGATTAAGATAATCATTGCGCAGAAAATAGCAAGGGCAATTACCGCAATATTAAGGACAGGGGCATTACGTGTAGCAACAGCTCCTGAAGTATAAACTTCATAATCTTTGTAATTGTCTTTTACACTATTGTAAACATTGGCAGCATTTTTTGAGTCGTCAGTGCCGTCGACTGTAATTTCATAAAGTGTATATTCATCTTTATTATACTTATCGGTATCATCATAAGAAACAGAAGATACACCGTCCAAATTTTCTAATTCTTCCTTAATTTTGTTTTTATCTTCACTATTTAAGTTTTTAAACATGACATTTAACGCACTAGTATCTAATTCTGGAAACTCATCGTTCATAATGTCCATACCAATTCTGGTTTCAGATGTACTTGGTAGGTACTCCGTTAAATCATAGTTAATATGCACTTTAGTTGAAAGATATAAAGAAACTACTGATAGAATTATAAAAATAGTTAATACATAATTTCTTTTTTCAATAATGAAATCAGTAACTTTTCGCATAATTTTTCCTCCATTTTAACCCCATATTTCTGGGACGCACAACAAATTATATGCAAACAGTCGCATTTTATAAAGCACACTTTTATGGATAGTGTCTAAATTTTGACAAGTGTTTGCAAATTGTTTTACTTTTTGATATAATTTATCTAGTTTAAAGGTGGTTTAAATGAAAGTCAAGAATAAAAATAGGTCTTCGATAAAAACAAGACAAAAAATTAGAGAAGCATTTGCTGAGCTATTAAAAGAAAAGAATGAATTGTCTAATATGACAGTTACAGAGTTAGTTAAACTTGCTGATATTACTCGTTCAACTTTTTATACCCATTATGATTCTATCTATGATGTAGCCAAAGACTTACAAGATGAAACTTTAGAACTTATCTCTATATACGATAAAGATATTAGAAGTATTAACGATTTAGATAAGTATATTGACAGAGTTATTAAGAACTTAAAAGATAATGAAGATATGTATAGAACACTTCTAAGAAGTAGAGAACCATTGTTATTTATTGAAAAATTAAGTAATATGATTAATAAAAGATTAATAGATTTTAATATGTTTGTTGAAACTAATTATAGCGATTTAATAGTTACTTTCTTTACTTATGGCTGTGTTAACTTATTCGTCCGTTATTTCATGGGTGATTTAAAATGTTCACTAGATGATATTGGCGAATTTATAAAAGGCATGGTCAAGGAACTTTTAACTAGTAAGAGCATTAATTACAAGATTTAAAAGATTTATTAATTATTTTTAGCTAAAATATCTATGTTTTATATGGATGAATATTAAATAAATTTATTAATTTTATAGACTTAAAAATACTACCAAGTGACTTACTTAGTAGTATCTTTTTTATCTAAAGTATTAACTTTATGATTATTATTCTTTTTAAAATTATTATTACGATTATAAGTTCTATTAGAATTATTATAATTTTTCTTCTTAGTAGATTGTTTGTTATTAGATTTGTTTGAAGTATTTTGTTTGACTTCCGATTGACTTGCAGGAATTTTATTTTCTACAACACTTTCTTTTTTCTTATCAAGAGTATTTTTTTGAAGTTGTAATAACTTTTCCTCGTACTCTTTATCTATTTTAATTTGATTTTTTAGAATAACATCATCAACATCTGGTTTAAAAGCTAAATGAATAAAATAAGCTCCAGCATTAATTGTAACGATGATTATAGCAAAACCAACTAGATAACATTTTACTAAAGATTTAGTACTTTCTTTTTCGGCTAAAACTTCTAGAACCTCATTATACTCTTTACGAAGTTTATTTTTTTCTGTAAGAGAAGAATATTTTAATTGCTCTAGTTCTTCTAATTTAGCATTTATATTGGTTTTTTTTTGTTCTATTTCTTTATATTCTTTAGAAACATAATCATTTTTAGAAAAGGTTGCTAACTCTTTTTGATATAACAGCTTATCTTCATTTAAACTTTTTATTTCATCAACATACGAATTGTAATTATTATCATTTTCTGTAATTTTAGCTTCAATAGTATATTTGTTTTCTTCTGTATATCGATTAATATTATTAACATACTTATTTAAATTGATTATAATTGTTATTACACCTAGAATAATTCCTAGGACTATAGTTAAGATACCAGCCATTAACATTGGTTTATTATAAGGATTATTAGTACTTTGCATATATAACCTCTTTATATTCTTATATCTATATAATAACACAAGAGTTTTCGTAATGCAAAATATTTTAATATATTAAATTTCTACATTAATTTTAAAATTGATTTAAAAGATGATTTTTATATAAAGATGAATAGCTTAATAACCTATATATAATAAAAATACTACTAAGACTTATTATGTTTTATAGATATAGATTATATCATTTTTATGTTTTTTTAATATTTTTCAAGTTATTCTTTGTATTTAGCTAGTAATGTGCTATAAATAAGGTATAGAAAGTACGAGGTTATAATGAAAAAAGCAGTACAAGTAGTAATAATTAATTTTCTAATAATATTTTTATTATGTGGTTGTGGTAAAATGCAAGCTTTGGTTGATATCAAAGATAATTTAAATTTTAAAGTTTATACTAGTATTAAATTAAGTGATTTAGTAAATATAAATGACGGTTTTATTAGTGATGATAAAGAGATATTCTTAAGTAAAACCGGAGAAAATTCCGTTGAAATCAATTATCAAGATTACAAAAAGCATAAGGGTAAGGTAAATGTTAGTATTAATGTTTATGATGATACACCACCGTTTCTTAGTATGAGTAATAATATTTATAAACTTGTTGATACCGATTTTAATCTTTGTGATAGTGCTTTTTATGGGGATAATTATGACCGTAATGTTGCTTGTATAATAAATGGTGATTATGATAAGGATACAGCTGGTGCTTATAAACTTAATATGGTTGTTAGAGATGAAAGTGGTAACGAAACTAATAAAGATTTTACTTTACATGTTATTAAAGAATTTGCAAGTAGTTCTAATAACAATAGTAAGCCAACAGGTATAAATTTTAGTGAAGCAGTCGAAAAATATAAAAATGATAATACTATGTTAGGTATTGATGTTTCTAGTTTTCAAGGAGAAATTGATTGGGAAAAAGTTAAAAATGCTGGTGTAGAGTTTGCCATTATCAGATTAGGTTTTGGTTATACTGTTAATATGGAATTGGTCTTAGATAAATATTTTCAAGCTAATTTAGAAGGTGCTAAAAATCAAGGTTTAAAAGTAGGAGTATACTTTTATACATATGCAAATACTTTAGAAGAAATAGAAGAACAAGCTAAGTTTATAAGTGATAACTTGCATGGTGAAGAGTTAGAATTAGGAGTTACTTTTGACTGGGAAAATTGGAATAATTTTCAAGATTATCAAGTAAGTTTTTATGATTTAAATAATATGTATGATAATTTTAGTAGTATTTTAAAAAATAAAGGTTATGATACTATGTTATATGGTAGTAAGTTTTATTTAAGCAATGTTTGGTCTACGAGTAATAGAAAAATTTGGCTTGCTCATTATACTAGTATGACTAATTATGATAAAGATTTTAAGTTATGGCAATTTAGTGATAAGGGGTTAGTTGACGGTATTAATGGTTTTGTGGATTTAGATATTTTATATAAATAAGTAAGTAAAAAAAGATAATAATACTTTAAGTAGTTGTTTTACTATTTTGTACCTATTATATTTTTTATCTAATTAAATTAAATATTATCTTTACATATAAATTTTTTAATTATAAACTTATGAGGTTCTAAAACACAGTTAGCATCACATAATTTTGTTAATTCGTCTTTGGTAAACCATTTTATATTGTTAACTTCTTCTATCTGATATTTTAATTTATCTATATCTATTTGGTCAGTGATTAAGTAAACATTGAAGATAAAATTTTTAGCAGGATATTTAATTGTTTCTATTTTAGTTGGATTTATATTAATTAAGTTTAATTCTTCTTCTAGTTCTCTTTTTAAAGCATTTATGGCATTTTCATTATGTTGTAAATGTCCACCAGCAAAACACCATTTATACTCATTTCTAGCTGTTGTTTGCTCAAGTAAATATTTATTATCATTTTTAATAATAGCATAAGATAACATTATATTAGTATTATTAGGTATTTCATCAACTCGGCGAATTATTGTTTTATCTAATTTATTGAAGTTATTGTCATATAAATCAAGTATTTCCATATTAATTTTATTTTCCTTTATAACTCTAATTTTAAATCATTATAAGCAATATGACAACCATTATTAATAGCATATTTTTAAGCAAGTTCATGATATGGCATACCGTCATGTGAAATATGGGTGCCATAAATTTTGAAGGTCTCATTTATTATATTTAATTGTTTCATCTTAGATAATTATTCTATAAAAAGTTTAGTATTTAAATGAGAAAATGAATAATCAACATTGCCAAACGTGTGGTCCACAATAACACAATCTAATTTGTATTCTTTTAACTCTGATAAAGCCAAATCGGTATGTTCATATTGATTAACACGATTACTCATAATTTCTAAGTATTTTTGATGAGCAAGTATTCCTAGCTTAAGATGATTTTTCATAGCCATATTTTCTAGCATTCTGACAATTTTGTTAGTTGCAAAAAATAAGAGGATAGCCTAGGGCAGCGGTTCCTAAAAAAGTTATTTTCACAGTATTCCTACCTCTATTAATTTTCTATTACTTTACCATCAAGATTACAAATATAGCAATTAGGTAATAATCTTTTTATCTCATTTAAAACATTTTGGTCTTTTTCATATGTTCTTCCAACTAAAATACCTTCAATTAAATTACTAGGTATACCAAAAAGGACTGCACTTTCTCGGTTAGTAAAGAAATCATCTTTTTTAGCTCTATCCTTGATAAATTTTTCATAATAGTTTGGATTAACAAAATCTTTAACTATATTATCACCAAAAATATCTTTATCTAAAATATCACCTATTAGTAGGTTACTTTCTTTAACTAAATCAGCATTAAATATAATACCTATTTGAACTTTATCATGATTTAAACTTGGCATAAATCTAGCTTCTTTGGTTTGTTCCATTAACCACATATGACAATCATATTTTTGGGATATTTCATTAATATTAGTCATCTTATCATAAGGAATTACAGCAGTTTTACTAACTTCTTTATTAGCTAATTTATCAAATACCCCACAATACATAATTGTTCCACCAGAATAGAAATTAATATAGTCTTTTAAATAATAATCATTCTGTAAGTTCCATACGCCAACCGAACTAGGATATTTTGATAATCTACCGTCAATAAACCAACTAGAAATTAAACCGTTTTTTACAATTTCAGTAAGTCCTTCTAAATTTTTATATGTTCCATGTAAAAGAGTTCCCTTCTTTAAGAATACATTATCACCAACTTTATAAGTATTTTTATGACTTGTAATATTATTTGCTTTATAAAATCTATCAATTTGATCTAAAACAATTTGTTTTGAGTTACCACTTAACTTTTCTTTAGTCTTTTCTATAAAATCTTCTTTTTTCATTTTTTCCCTTTTTTTAATTAAATTATGATATTAAAACCAAACCATTACGGTCACAAATATAACAATTTGGAAATAATTCGGAAATTTTTAAATATTCTTTATTTTCTTTCAATTTATCAGATACAATAATTCCTTCAATCATTGATGTAGGAACACCAAAAAGTATTGCTTTCTCACGACCTGTTTCATTATTATCAAAATCTCTATTAACAATATACTTTTCAAAATACCAACTAGGTAATATTTCTCTACTAATTTCTTTAGAAAAACGAGTATTAAAAATATCATTTTTTATTAACAAATCATCATTAGAATATTTTACTATAAACGAAATAGAGCATTCATTATTATTAAGCTCATTTGGCAAAAACCTTTGCTCTTGATTTTGATATATTATATAATTTCTATAGCCACTTTCTTTTTTTATTATACTTTTTAGATTGTCTATGGGAGTTATTATTCTCTTATAAATTAAGCCAGATTTATCATAAAATTCTACCGTTAAACCAGTATATTTATTTAGCCAATTTTTTAAGCTAATATTTTCATTAACCTGCCATAGTTCAACAACAAATGGTTTCTTTTTTATTGTTTTATTGTCATTATAAAATTCACTAGCTATTAAACCTGATTTAGAAATTAGTGCTAACTCTTCTAAATTAGCTCTTGAACCATGAATCAAATTTAAATTAGTTAGTTTAACTTCTTCGCCAACGTTATATTTTGGCAATTTGGTATGTGTTTTGTGATTATAAAACGATCTTATTTGTTCTTCAAATATTTTTTTGACATCATCAGAAAAATTGTAGGAATCTAGTTTAGTAATATATCTATTTACATTATTCATTTTTTATTGCCTTTAATTTATTATGAATATAAATAATTAATGGAGCATTAGTATTTCTTTTACCGCCACCACCATAATTAAAGAAATCATTCCATTCTTCTAAGTAATAATCAGCATTTTCAGGATTTACTTTATCCTTTAAAATTGCATTAGCAGTTTTTTCATACCCCATAAGTGTTACTGCACATAAAGCCCTAGCATAAGATTTTTCTGGAATATTGGCTTTTTTATAAAATTCATAAGCCATATCATCTGTTACTTTTCTAGGATTTTTGACGATAATTTTATTAGTTCGATAAATCGTTGTAGCTCCTTCGATTTTGATATTTTCAGCATCTTTAGGAACTTCGACGTCATAAATTATATTGCCACGATGAAGCCACCTTAATATACAATCTTCAGTTGCATAATTAAAACCTCCAAAGTCTTTACCACTAGTAGCTTTAGGATTCCAATTATTAGCAATATTTACTTCACCTATTTTATATTCATAGTTAGCACCTTTATTGTCAAACATTACTTTTACATATTTTTCCATTATTAAGTCCTTTCAATTATATGAAATAAATTAATATTTTCTAAAATTAAATCTTTATTAGATTTTGGTAATATTTTATAATTATCTAGTTCTTTTAAAGATACCCATTTAAATGATTGATATGCATTATCATGACAATTTATTGGTTCATTTGATATCTTTCCATCATATATAGCCTTATAGCAAAAATTATATTGAGTTATCTTTTTACCTTTAGATTCTAAAAAATTTTCTTGAATACAGCAAAAATCATATTCTAGTAGTCAACCTAATTCTTCTTTTATTTTTCTTTTAATAGCATCTTTGCTGTTTTCAAAATGCATGATACGTCCACCAGGTAGCATATAAAAATCTCTATCATCGCCTACGTTAAACAATAAAACCTTAGTTTTATCCGTATTGTAAATAATAGCAGAACTTCTGGCATTAAAACGGTATTTTTCATTTACAAAATCAATATTCATTATCTCACCTATTTTGATTATAACATTAATTAATTAGCATTCTACTTATAACAATTATTTTTTTGAAATTTGACACCTATATTGTAAATAGCAAAAAAAACTTTAAAACGATATTCATTAAGTTAAAACATCATTTTAAAGTTATTTATTTAATAGTTAATTATTTTTTTAGAGTTATTTTTAAGTCTTTTTCAAAGCCATTACGGTTTACTTTAATTGTTACAGTATCACCAACATTGTGACGATATAATTCATATTTTAATTCAGCAGAACTTGTTACTTTAACATTATCAAATTCTAAGATAATATCTTGTGATTTTAAGCCGGCATCATCGGCAGAAGAGCCACTTTCTACTTCATAAACAACTACACCACTTGTAACATTGTCTGGAATATTCATGCGATAATAACTTTCTGCAACTGATAATTCTATCATACTAATACCAAGTCTTGGTCTAGTTATATCATCGCCATTAATAATCTTATTGGCAAAGTCCATAGCATCTTCGATTGGAATAGCAAAGCCCATTCCTTCAACACCACTTGATACTAATTTCATGTTAGTTACACCAATAACTTGACCATTACTATTACATAAAGGTCCACCAGAGTTACCACTGTTAATAGCGGCATCAGTTTGTAAAACACGCATAATGTAATCACTAGAAGTACTATTTGTAGTGGAAACAGCAACCATTCTGTCTTTACCAGAAAGAATACCTCTTGTTACTGTCCAAGAATAAGTAGAGCTATCAAGAGGAGCACCTACTGCAAATGTAGTATCACCAACTCGACCGTCAGTACTTGAACCAATTTCAGCAACTGTTAAATCACTTGATGAAGTAAATGATAAGACAGCAATATCAGCATATTTATCACCACCAACGACTTCAACTTCGGTATTAGTATCATCAGTTAAAACAATTTTTACCTTAGATGAGTTTTCAATAACATGATAGTTAGTCATTACATAATATTTATTACCATCTTTTTTAAAGATAAAACCAGTCCCAGTAGCTTGAAGTTTATTACTACGATAATTTTCAACAACTACTACTGAGTTATAAACTTTTTCAACCGCATCGGCAATCCCATTTTCATTAACCGTTACTTCTTTTTCTAACTTGTTAACAACAGTAGTACCGGGATTTAATTTCATAACGGCATACATTCCAGCAGCACCAACGCATACTAAAACGATGGCCAGTAATATTTTGTTCCAGATATTTCCCCTATTACCTACGACCTTGGCATTAACAACTCTTTGTTCATTCATTATATATCCATCCTTACTATTTCTTTATAATTTTTGGGAAAACCGATAGCATCCATTACTTTATCAATAGTAATATGTTGTAATTTTCCTTCTAAAATGTCTAATTCATAAGATATTTCATTTACTAACATTCTAAAATCTTCATTTCTTAGTATTTGTCTTAAAATGATAATTAATGCAAATAAATCATCTTTTCCATAGATATATTCACCGTTCATTTTTGGAATATCTAAATAATAGTGATACTTATTATCTTCTATTACCCTTTGGGAACGGTGGTCAAATAAGATATCTTCATGAGCACACAAATTACGATAGTTAGACATTATTGGAAAATACTGACATAAACATTCTGGTGACAAATCATAAATATCGGCGATTGCTTTTTGGTCTTCTGGCTTTAAAATACTAAATAATTCGGAAATAATGCCAAAAGATAAAACCTTAACAACAATCCATAAAGGAACGTAACCATAATTAGTCATGTAGTGTTGAGTTGCGGCATGCTGACCCCCATTAACTCTTATTTGACGTTGCATTTTCTTTATTAAGTCATTAACCTGTTTTCGTTTGGAAGCATCGGTATTAAAGTTTTTGGGATTTAAATAATGTTTTTCTTTGATACCATATTTTCTAGATAACTGGTAAGACATAATACTTTTAGCATTATTTTCGACTATTAAGATATTTTTAAAAATAATATTGCGAACTTGTCTGTCAAAATTAAACATCGCATAAAGTTCACGAAAATTTGTACCATTAATAAATGTTCGGTCTCTTTCACTTTTTATGAACAGATGACGATATCCCATAAGAAAGAAATAATTTTCACGTAGGAGGATGTCTTTTGCATAATCTATATCGTCTATTACTAGACCTTTTTCCTTTAGAATATCGATTTGTTCATCTATAGTTTTAAATGTCTTTTGTCTGGACGCCATACAATTCACCTATTATTAAATTATATCACACCTGACAGTCAAATGATATCTAAATTAAGTGGTATTTTTGTAATTAATTTGTGAAGTTTAAGTGAAATAAAGGATTAGGCCTTTGGTTAGGCTTTTAGCTATTTCTTTTTGGTAGGATGGTGTAATTAATTTTTCTCTTTCTTTTTTATTGGAAATAAAGCCACATTCTACAAGAACTCCGGGTATTTTTAAACGTCTATACATATAAATATTAGGCATTGGTTTAATACTTCTAGGATAACTTATTTTATTAAATTGAGATTGAAGGTCTTCAGCTAATTTTTTATTTTCTTCGCCATAATAGAATATTTGACCACCATAATAAGAAGTGTTTTCTAAGTAATTAATATGAATTGATAAATAAATATTGGCATTAGAATTATTAATTAAATCAATTCGGTTATCAAAATCACTTTTCTTCCTTCTATTAGCATTGGGACTTGCTAAATCATAATCGCCTTCACGGGTTAAAATGACACTAGCACCATTTTTAGAAAGTTCACTCTCTAATTCTAAACCTATAGCTAGATTGAGGTCTTTTTCTAAAACATTTTGATAACTAGTTCCGGGGTCATCGCCACCATGACCAATGTCTAAAACTATAGTTTTACCAGTTAAAGGTAAGGATGCTCTTACACACGTTAAGGATAATAAAAAACATAAACTTAATATTAAAAACTTTTTCATATTAAAATTTATGTTCTTTGGTATTTTATTATTAATCTATTTAATAAACATTCTCAATACTAATTAGTTCCTTATTATTATTAAAGGTTAATTTAAAGCATTGACAATAATTCCATTTGCCATCAAAAAACGCTTTGTTATTAAACTTATAATCGCCATTAAAATCAACATCACACCATAAAGTTAGCAATGAGGCAAGTGCTGTAGAGTGACCAACTATTAATATTTTCTTTTCTTTATAATCATCTAAAATTTTATTTAAAGCTTGTTTTTCTCTTGCTATTAACATATTTAACGACTCGCCATTAGGCATACGATAATCAAAATCAGCATATTGTTTATTTCCAAAACCTTCTGGCAACTCATCCCAACTTTCAATTCCAAATTTTCTTTCACCAAAAGATTCAATAATATTTATTTTATCTTTTGTAAAATACTTAGCTGTAGCAATGGTTCTTACATAGTTTGAAGAAAATACTACATCAAAATTTTGCATCTCTTCTTCTTGAGATTTTTCATAAGCAAGTTTTTCTCCATTTATACTTAATATCATTTTTTCGTTTTTCAACTGTAATGAATCATTATTTTCAATATTATTTGCCTTTAAAATTTCTGAATGTCTTAGGAAATATATCTCTGTCATTAATGCTATATTTTTTTCCTTTTCGATTTATCATTTTCTCTAATACTTGCTATATCAAAATAATCGCCTACTGCTCCATTATTGTTATTATCACCTTTAACATTTCTGATAGATAAGCTTGTTGAATGTTCATAACCGAGCAATATGTTATTTAGTTTTAACCTTGCATTGTAATAATTGTGAGAAAGTTCTTCCTTAATATTTTCATCTTCAGCTTTGAAACTTATTGCATCAATTTTTAAAGGATAATGACCGTATGCTCCGACAAATTCATATATATATTTTTCATCACATGTTGAGGCGATGGAAGTAGCTTTTAAATAATCACCATCCGACAATTTATCTGTTTTTGCCTTTAAATATACATATGGTGCATAGCTATTATATTCAAATTTCTTAAATGTACCATTTTCATATATAAATCCTGGTAAGCCCCATGACAAATTATCCTTGTCAAAATAGCCATCTTCTGATTGTAATATGGAAATATATACTACTTTTAGTTTATCATATTCAAGAAAAGGTTCAATGGAAACATTATTTTCGGTACAGAACCTTTCTAAATGTGATATTACATCTATAAATCTTAAAATTCTACCGTCTAATAAAGAATACTTAACTTCATAATTAACGAGAATAAATTTTAATTCTTTTGGTGTTAACTTATAATACTCAGAATATCCCCTATAATCAAAAATACGTTTTGCATCTTTGCTTTTTAAATAAAAGCCACCATTATTATCTAAATATACAGTAATCTTTGGCTTGTTGTCGCCATGTGGTGGTGGAGGTGGAGCCGCTGCAGCTGCTTTAGCTTGGGCTCTTTCTTCTTTTATATAGTTTATATTAGGTATAGGACTATATGTATCAATAAATCTTATTGACGATAGTATAGATATGTCTACTGGAGTTAAGACAATTTCTCCAGATCGAAGCATTTCATAAAATTCACTATAATCTCCCAGTGGAACTTTGTGAAATTCATAGCCATCATATACTAATATGGTTGTACAATCATCATTAATTTGTTCATCTCTATAGTTTAATACATAAAATGAACGACCACCAATAGTAGTTCTATAAATTCTGGTTGGCTCTATTGTATGTGGCCTTCCATCACAAGTACTAACTCCTGGTATGTATGGGTATTGCAATATAATTTTCATAAATTATACCTCCTTTTTATGATTTTAGTATATCATACCTCACTAACGAATAGTTAAATTAACAATAATAATTTGTAAAGTTAACATATAACCAAATACATTTTAAAGGCAAAAAACCTCATAAACGCTTAAGTCTATGAGGAATGAAACTATTAATATATTATCTCTTAGAGAATTGTGGAGCACGACGTGCTTTTTTAAGTCCGTATTTCTTACGTTCTTTAACTCTTGGATCTCTTGTAACGAAACCAGCTTTTTTAAGAACTTTACGATATGAGTCTTCTCTTGTTTGATCAGCATTAGCATCAAATTCAATTAAGGCTCTTGTAATAGCATGGCGAATAGCGCCTGCTTGTCCTGAGAAGCCACCACCCTTAACTGTTACTTCGATATCGAATTTTTCTTCATTATCAGTAGCAACAAGTGGTTGTTTAATATCCATAACTAGAGTTGCATAAGGCATATATTCATCAACAGCTACACCATTAACAACGATTTTACCTTTACCTAATGTTAATCTTGCTTGAGCACTAGATCTTTTTCTACGACCAGTACCAGTCCATACTTTTTTATCTGTCATTCTATATTACCTCCTACTTAACTTCTAACACTTCTGGTTTTTGAGCAACTTGTTCATATTCAGAACCAGCATAAACAAATAATTTTCTATACATTTGTCTTCCTAAAGGTCCTTTTGGTAACATACCTTTAACGGCTCTTTCAACCATTTCTTCTGGATATTTAGTAATCATTTCTTGGGCATTTCTTTCTCTTAGGCCACCAGCATATCTACTATGATTGTAATACATTTTATCGTTTAATTTATTACCAGTTAAAACAACTTTACTAGCATTAATAACGATAACATAATCACCACAATCAACATGAGGTGTGTATGTTGGTTTATGTTTACCCTTAAGTACAGTAGCAACCTTAGTTGCAAGACGTCCTAATGTTTGTCCTTCTGCATCGATAACATACCATTTACGGTCTACAGTTTCTTTTTTTTGCATGAATGTATTCATAATTTTTTCCCTTTCAATTATACTACTGGTTATTTCGACTTCCCACATCTAATAATTTTTGTATAAATAAAATGTACCATTTAAAAGTATATAGTAAGTCCATCTTAAAGTCAAACAAAACTTACATTTTTTGTTAAAAATATGTTTAACTTATGATAATGTCTTAATAGTTATCTTTTGAAAATGTCTTATTTTCATTTATAATATGTCACCGAGGTGACTTTATGAGAAA